>Ga0123354_10016765_pt1 | contig 11480 bp, 9 predicted proteins | sample TergutLab28metaG_2_FD_97872 | JGI IMG/M metagenome (GOLD analysis project Ga0123354, IMG submission 97872) | Labiotermes labralis P4 segment gut microbial communities from Petit-Saut dam, French Guiana - Lab288 P4 | ecosystem: Host-associated > Arthropoda: Insects > Digestive system > Gut ... | reverse complement strand
TAAGATAGAAAAAGAGACAAAAACTTTTTTTTGGAAGGAGAAAAATTTGGAGGGGATTTTGCCCCCCCCCCCCCCACACCCTAAAAACCACAACTTGCGCCTACGCTGGGCTCTATTCCATGAATCCAGCCCCATTTGTGATAAAATTTCATATCTCCCCTTCTAGATATTATCTCCATATGGCCTTTTTCCTTCCAAAGTTTCCAAATATCCGTATTTCTTAGTTCCACAATGTATGCTATGTTCTTCCTCTGATTAGTCACTTGTGTATCTGGTGCACAGTAAAAATAAAGCCCCTTATGTAACATTCTCTAACTTCTGCCTACTTGGGTACAGTTGCACTAGAAATGATAGTATTTGTCCCCTTTCATATTATGTATATTTGTCTTTTTTCGAATTTAGTGCACTGCTGAAAAGTACATTGAATTAATCTAAACACATTGGCATAATTCATAAATATGAACAGAACAAGATTTTAGGAAGCATGGTGGTAACAAAATTCCAAGATTTCTTCACACACTTGCAAAATGTTCTTTCAGGCACAATCTTGATAAGGTTTGCAATAATTATCTGGCTCATTTATTATGCTGCTGAACACACTACCTAATTGATCCACAAACCAACACCTACCATGCATAATGTATATCGAAGTAGCTCTCATCAGCTTTCAACATGAAACCCAAAAGGAACTTGAAGAAAACATTCTTCCATTCTCTGTATCAAGTGCATGTTTCTGCGTGAGAGGCACTTGAATGAAAATTCACACTACCAACTAGTGTAAGCAAATTCCATCACAAATAAACTGGCCTGCTCTCCCAAATTCAAGTGCACCACAGCAGAATCCTGTGCAAAAGGGCCTAAGTCCGGATCATATTTCCATGTCTAGTGTTTGTGGGCAGGTAGTCAATGCTGCTGAAGCTCTGTATTTATATCATGCGAATTTTGGCTCCACTTTCTACTTCTGAAACTTCATACAATACTAGTCATAGACTCTGAACTAACTACTCACACAACGAAGCACAGAATGCACATCTGTAGCAGGGCACTCTTTGCAACATAACATTACACAACACGGCATGCTGCCACAACACCCAAATTGTACAACGAAATTAATCTGCGACTATTTCTAGTGTGATTTTAGCAAGGAATATATAGCTCTCCGATGATGGTCTTAGGACCGAAACATGTCGGAGCGTTTTTAAGGTTTTAATGTGTAAATTTTATACATGTGCAGTGGTTGGTGTAATAATTGAGTAACTCGACAACATGCACGGTGTAACAATAAAAATATCTGAACTGTTCAGACATAATTGGCCCCCATGCCCTTGGTGGGTGAAATATGGAATGATGATTAGTATGGAAATTAGCTACAGAATTTAATTAACCATCCTTTATGTGTATTGAATAATGGCAGCACCTTGATGCCAAAAACCTGGAAGATCCATTCTTCACAACATAAATTACTAAAATTTGTGACCATCCATCAATATTTCCTCCAAGATCATCCACAATCTTCCCCTAACACCTGTCCCTTTTCAAGCCCTACTCACTGTTGTACATCCTGCCACTTCCTCTCTGCACTCTCTTTAATCTCTTAGTCATAACCTGTCTTCCTGCTGCTTTTCTCCTGTCATTCCATTAACTGTGAGTCATGGAATTTCCACAATGTAAATAAAGGAGGGTCTTTATTACAGATGACCAAGTTATCTTTATGGTTCAACAGTCCATTGTGGGCCAGTGCCTTCTCATTGTTGACGATTCACTTACTCAGAAACCTCAATAGGATTCCTCTGTATGATTGATCAGCCTCAGGCAAATACCTGATAACACACAACACTCACAACAGACATCCATGCCTCCGACAGGATTTGAACCTGCAAACCCAGTAAGCGAATGACTGAGGACCCACACCATAGACCATGCAGCCACTGGGATCGGCCTTCACCTGACCAATAATGTTGGTCATTTCCTGCCAATATTTCAATTTATAATGAATAAGGATCCACACATTCTAATTCAGTCTACTGCAGGAAATACTGGGGTTTTTACTCACCGTATTTAAAGCAGGTGACGGGAATGGTATACTTCAGCTCACAAACATCTGTCACATCTTAACATACATGCTGCTTATGGCATATCGAAGTGACATTTATGAACTATACACTTGCCCAACAAGTAAAACTTACATGGGGTCAGACCTGGTAAAAAGGAAAGTACAAAGCAAAAACTGTTTGGACGATATACATACAGTACAACTCAACTGTTTTGCAATACTGAAAATGCCACAATTTCAACTGAACCAAACATTTCATTCGACAGGTACTCAAATAAATGAAGAATGTGTACGCCAACAACTCCATATGGGATGCAGTATTATTCTAAGCATGTCTTCAAAAACAATCCTTACATGGTAACAAAAGTTAGTACAAAATTTGTAAATGCAGTCATTCATAGAATAACTAGTATGACATTCCATTCCCTTTAAATGTGCTTGTCTCATCTACTATGGCAAAACGTGTTTCACTCAGACAAATATTTAGTCACTTACAGGACATGCACAGTAAAATGTACAGATTTACGTGCTGTCCATTACTGACGTCAGATTTTAACCAGAATTTGGAGGTGTAAACAAACTTTACAAAAAACTCCCCAGTATAAAATGTAATGGAAACCTATTCAGTATTTTGCAATGTTTTGTTACAAACAAGCCAAAATGGTCAGTTAATGCTAGGCTAGAAACACAGAGGCAATTTAATGGCACCCCATCACTAGCCCCACATTTTTTATTTAAGCTAAACTTGTATTTTCGTGACACATTTTAATAAAACTCCATTAACTCACTTCATGAAAATCTTTCTGGTAGAAGCTGAGTAGATGTGGGCACACAGACATGATGAAGCCAATACGTGCTAGTTGTGACTTAAAAATGTACTTCTTTAGCATTCTTTTGTACAGACTTCAAAACCTTACCTTCAACAACAGACACAGGACATGACAAACTGGTAGCATGGAAGCCAGGATTAATAATGTAAATGCTAATTTTAACTAGAATAATTTAATTTTTTTTCATGGTAGAAAACGGAGAATGCATGCTTGCATGGACCACATATTTGCATTTTTTACAATATATAATCCCTTTTTTGTTGAACTAATTACAAAATACTTATACAATTCATTCATTCAAGTGCCAATGTGCAGCTTTTGTCTCAAACCTAGCCTCTAACCACCCCGTTATGTTATCTTGTTTCTATTGCAGGCGCCTCTGTGGTTGAGGCTGACTTGATTACGGACTGCTTTACTTTCAATTGCAAAAGATAAGAAAAAAAAAAACTAATGCTTTACTTTCAGGCACTGAAGCCAATGAATGACAAAGATTATAATTGAATGATTACATATGAAAGCTTGCGTTCTTCGAGAGTAATTTCGATTGAACACCTACATTGTTTTGAGATCTCAGACACATTCCCTGTACCTTCGGTCAACCAGAGCTCATAAATTTTTAAGCAATTCATTAATCTGGTTTAAGTAACTAAATAACAATTTTGAACCAGACAAGTAACCAGAAAGGCCTTTCAACATGTAATATGGGATTTTGACAACAAATACTTCAATTTGTAACAACATAATATAACACAATGCAGCATCTTCAATCGGGCCCACTCTCTGCTTGAAAGTTTCTCTTATGAACAGGAAACCATAGTTACTACCATGTGTGGATAATGATATAGATTAAAAACAGGGTAAATATCAGGATTCTGTGGACAAGTTTTTTGTAGGTGAGAATGTGAGGAATTTCTTACAGTTAACCCCCAGAAATAACAGTATCATACCGTGTAACAAATATACATTTGTGGGGAAAAGGGGGGGAATGGTTATAATTTTGAATTCCTTGCTTCGGACATGACAGCATATCTAATGTAAGGGGGACATATACCTTTCTTGTTTGCAAGTTACCATTGTTACTCTACAGAGAATGGTCTAGGATGCAAATGCCTGTTATAGAATGATCATAAAACCATAAAAACGATCATTTTTCCAAGCATTTTCAATACTCTACACATCTTCTGGCAGGAGCCAGTAGGTTTATGAGGTACTTGTAAAATCTGTTGAGGTAGATGAACAATTTAAATCCCAGACCTGTTGGCAGTAATGTGGTTGGGTGTGCCATTGAAACAACCTGGGGATCGAGTTGGATGTGTGGATGCTAGAACGGAGTCATCACTGTTTAAGTATACCACAATACCCTTGTAACAAGAAACTATCACATCCATGTTTCTACAAACCACATCAGCTACTGATCCTTCACCCACACTCCACACTTCCAGTTACACAAGCAATATATACATATACACTGTAATGCCTTCCATTGAGGGCTGTTAAGCCAATCAAGCCTGGAAACAGTAAATTCCTCACATTAGACTAAATGCAAGGAGACAATGTAACCTTGCATTCACAGCACCTTATTTTAATTTTCACCTGAATCTGAAACACTAAGTGAAGGCCTAACTTGCCAATACACAACAAGCTACAATCTTTCCTTGCCAAAAAGAAAACAGTGAACTTTTTTTAAGTATCACACTGGAACACCAAGCTTCAAAAAGGCCAAATGTTTTTCATTTGAGGGATAAAATCTAATGGCAAGTTAGGCCAAGGTCAAGTAAAAAACTTATTTTAAACATGAACAGTAATAGAGATAGAGACAGGTTAATATGGCGTTACCAAAATTCTGAACAACAGAAAATAAACAGCATGAAAAATGATATTCTACAGCTTTGTTTGAACTATCTGAAAATTACCATCAGTTCAATAAAGAAAGAGCAGAACATAAAACGATACTATAATGTTGTGTTTTACAGTACATTATAAATAGAACATCTTCTTGTTGTTTTGTTGTTTGCAATACATCTTTCTACAATCAAATTACTAGTACCAACAATAATAATAATAATAATATTAATAATAATAGGGCCTATTGGTTTTCAATGACAGCTTGTGATATGTTGCAGTTTGCACTCCACACAAGCTGTCTAGACAATGTAACTCTTAGCTTTCTTTTTTCAAAATAATACATATCAGCACCTAAAAAAAAACAGGATGTGTAGTGGGAAGGACAACTGAAAAGTCACCACTTTCATCATTTCAAAATTCATGCTAGTAATGCACAAAATTTTGGTGCTATGTATTTATAAGAAAGAAGTTATCTTATTTAAAGTAACCTGATAATACCTGAGAACAATTTGTACGATGAGTCTTCGCTCCTTCGTACCTCATCATATGGCACTGTCATCAATACCATGCTCATTGTTCCTATCAGCTGCGCTGCAAGTCTTCCAACAAATCAGCATACTCAAACTAAAGAAACCCTCTCCACTGAAAATATATACAGTTTCTTCTTGTGATACTAGCATGCCCAACTACTTCCAAAAATCTTTTGAATTATTTTGAATTTCACTGAATTATAATGCAAACAACAAAAAAATAATCTTAATACCATATCCATCTATAGCAATTTTTAAATCAGATTACCACCCCAAAAATTAAATTCACACCGTTACATTAATGATCAGAAATTTTGAAATGCATGTACATAACACGGACAAGGAAAGTTCTCTGTAACACTGCATATGCGATGTTGTGGAAATATAAAGAACGGTATTATTAATAATGACACACAGTTAGGTATTGGTGATTAATGTAACTATAAACCCTTCCTTCCAGTGAATGAAACAGACATAACTATAATGGGAAAAAAAGTCTAGTTTGGAAAACATAACTCAGCTCAGAAGATATCCCATTAAATTAAACAACATTAATAAAAAAACCTCAGGAAAATAAACCAGTCGATCAATTAGTGAAGTGGTCTGGGGTATAATTTCCATGCCGTTACAGTGGTCCACTGGCTGTGTTATTACTTCTGAATCCCCACAACTGTCTGCTTTATCATGTTCACTCAGAAGCAAACTGGGGTACAGCATTCCTTCCTGTTCCAAAGTGAGGCATCGTTTAGCTGTCCTCATGGCACACAGCTATTTCCACATCTCAAATGAACAACAGTTTACCCTTATATTTATATATATATATTTTTTTTCTTTGAGGTAGTGAATGGGCTTTTGGGTAATGGTTCTGGCATTAGACAAAAAAAAGTCTTATTTATGCTCACAAAGTATTAAAAGTGGGGGAAAATTAAAATTTTGGAGGCCAAAACCATGCCCAGAAATATATGGTGGTTGGGAAGCCAACACACCTACCAAACTGTTATGAAGATATCTCTAATGACAACATGTGAAAAATGAAAGCTAGTCATCCTCAGTTGATACTCCATTAAGAAATGGATTAAAAAAAGCACTCTGCTTCATCTGGAACCACAGACACACAAAAAATAAATAAATAAATAAAAATTCCTGCTTCAAGCATAAAAGGGCAAATCTTGTCAATGTTTCAATAATCAATTTGGAAGAATATTTGTCAGGTTCTTATACTAACTGAAAATTGTATTCAGAAGCTGAAGTATCATTCATTTACATTACGAGTGACCTGGACAACATCCACATGCCGTGCAAACTGACACCTCTCCAAAACAATTCTTGATCCACACAGGTGGGGAAGTAATAGTGTTGCTTTGAGTTTCCAAGCTGGAAAACCCATGAGGTAATTATCATTATTATCATTATTATTAGCATTAATATTATTATTTAAAGCAAAACCTGAGTTCAGCAAATAATTAACAGAGAAAAGAATATTTGTATATATTATAAACATTAACATCCATACTGTAATATTTATATAATAATATATATATGAATATATCCATTTATTATATTAAGCCTATTCAGAACTGTAGAATATGCTGTGCCCTTGTGGATCAACCTACTGACACTGAATGTTTTGGAGAGGCATGCTTGTGGAAGTATTATTCAAACACTCAGTACAGAAGCAGTGTGCTTTTCTAATAAGACTTGCTCTGGCAGTCTACAAATTACAAATTAAAGAAACAGATGGTTTGTATCAAAGAAGAAAAACTGCACAACTACTTCTCAAGCAGTCAAGAGAGGAACTGATGTAACATGGGTCCAACCTTCCAGCTATGGAACAGAGTACTTACAATCAACTGGTAAATTTTCATTCTTTGAATTCTTACATTCTAACATCTTGAAGAGAACAGTGTTTCCCCAGTACAATACTCATTTCTGTATGCATTTGTTACGTTTTCCCCTAAGTATCCCTGTTTCAGTATCATCCAAAGGATTTGGATCACAGAAGACAGCTCAGTGCTGTTTGACATCTGAAGCCGGTTCAATGCAAACTGTTCCAATTCCTTTGGTAGAAATGAAATGTATAATTTGAGCATCACTCAATATTTATAAATTCAATAATATAAGACTGATTTGGGAAAACAACTACTTATATATTTTTCACGGCATTGGAAAAACTTAATTCCCAGTCTTCTAAGTTTCATTCAATATTTTTGTTCGCTTCTTTTGTTTATTATTTATGTGTAGACAGTTTGAAAGTCAATATACTGAACAGATCACAACCATGATGGAATGACAAAGAGAGAAAAAAAAAAAAGGGCAGGCCAGCCGACTAGGCACTGTTCGGGCGCTTGGTGTTCCGTAACAACACAGCCTCGCCTCTAGGAGCAAAAAGGGCACAACCCAACACCCAAACTCTGCCTAGTGACCATGCTAGGCTCTGGGCGTAAACCCAGCATTCTAGATGGAACAGCAGAGAGGAAGGGGTTGCTATGGCCTGAGCTCATTCCAACACGTGATTGCTTAGATTTCAGGCATTGTTACATGTAACAAAAACACTAAATACAAAACAATCATGATCACCTCTGCTAAGCAAGAGACTTTCAAACTACATGCTATGATTTTTTTAAAATTTTTTTTTGTTGCAAGTGTGCTTGATTTTTTATAGGCATAGTTTAATGTCACCTCATAACAAACAAAAAATTCATGAATGATTACACAGTTATGTGTAGTCCCATTTTCCTTATTCCTATTACTCTTAGTTCAAGGTTTTCTTTGTAAGGTCTCCCCTGTAGCATTTTTTGTTTACTGCAGTAATGTCAGAATCCACCTAAGTTTACAGTGTCAGTCGGTATCAGCTCCATTTTCGATCTTGCATTTGTAAAATAAAATAATATTTCTTATATATTTTTATTAGCTGTGTTCGTTCTTATCTTGGAGGGTTTTGGTTTGTGGTGTTTTGTTGTGTTTCCAATCTTTCCAAAATCCAGGTGAAACTTTTAAATGGTTCATTAACTCAAGCAATCCAAAGGAGACTGCAAGAAATACCTCCCATTAAAGAATCACACTCTTTTAGTCTAAACAGCTTTTCATAATTAAAATATGAAAAACGGCTTTAATTTTATGACTTCTGAGCAATCTCCAAATTAATGTCCTAAATTTTGAAAATTAAAAAAAAAAAAAGACCTTGAGGCAGTTTTTGATTTGAATGAATTGAAAAACGTTGAGGCTTAGCGGGCTTTCTGCTTGCACATTGGGTTTAATGAGATGATGAAAACATTATGTCAGTGGTTGATCACTTGTTAACACTCTTGCTGGCCGGTATGTATGGACATTGCCTGTTATTGGTCATTCTTTAACTGTAAATAATGTGCAGCTATTTGTTTCTTTCACACTCACTCGGCTAACGTTTTCTTCTCCATTTTTCTGCAACACATAGCTTAAAGAGCTACATGCCGTTTTAATTTTTATATTAAAAAATCTAACAAAAAAAAATTTCTTCCAACAATGTATCAAAAATAAACTTTGTGTAATAACTTTGTTTATAAAGGCAAAAAAGAACCACAATATATTTGCAACAATAGTGGCTCTCTTTTTATTTTAATTTAATTTTTGTACTAACTAAATAACAGGGCGTCCGACGAAGATGGTCATTTCTGAACAACCCTGAAATTGCTTATTTTTATCTTTCACCTCCATAAGAAACCTCCTTAAAATCGAAGGTCTCAAAACACCATTTATACCGAATCACATTATTATAAAATCGACATAATACCCTTCCTCTTCACAGGACTTTTTAAATACACACTTTTGACTGAATGAAAGTTTGGTGGACCTTTCCTTTTACATACAGTAAGACGATACAACGACGAATACGCAATTATCCTTTTTCTACTCCAAGGGACTTTCGACTCCCTTGAGAGAAAAAACATTAATAAACAACTCTCCCCCCTCCCTCAAAAATTAGGGAGGCGGTTAGATTAATGCCATCATGGAATTAAGACAGGGAAGGAGTTAAGAAGGCAAAAGTGTTGCATGTGCAACCAGCCACGCAGTCACTTACCCTAACCCTCACAACATAACTGTTCACTTTGTTGCTAAAACAAAAACAAACAAAAAAAAAAAAAATTCTCATTGCGCTCACTTCCAACTCATTCTCTCTTATAAATCACTTTGTATCATTTTTTCTCAATAAAAAGATCACATCCAAGTGTGATAAGTCCCTGAATCAATTTAAGTAATGATCATGACAGGGAAACGGAGAAACAGCTAGCTGTTTCCAAACCCTGCCATGCTTCCCTTGCATCAAATTCAAAATGAAACCTGAAATCCACTTCAATCCTCTTGCCTACACTCATACACAAAAATTATCCAGATCATCCGCCTGTTAAAACGCACCTGTTAACTACCAGGTCATTAAACAATGAATGATGTACTTAATAGGCGAATTATGCAAAAAAAGTTTCACACAAAATATTATCAGGAACTCAAGATGTTACTTTTCATTTCCCGTTGGTATTTTTTAAAAAATGTTTCTTCGTTCTTCATCATCACATCTTTGGTATAAATGTGTGGGTGTAGTTTATGTTACTTCCTTCTGAATGTATTGAGGTATATACGTTGTTTCAAACTTCCCTTGTGGTTGCCACCACTGCTCTTCCTGCACTCATATCCACACTCCTACTGCTGTGGTGGCTCCCTGCGTGACGATGTCCCTCTTTGACCACCCCTTGCCCCCGCAGGCAGAGGTTGGGCTTGAAGAACCATGGCTCGGATGCGACGCTGAGCCGACTATAATATGACGTATATTATTTATTAGCGCAGAGAAAATAACAACACATTACAGCTTTTAAAGGAGTATGTTCAACACAGCTACATGTTCCTTGCTGAATTATACAAGACAGTTTCACAATTAGCACTTCACTACACAAGAAACACACATAGTAGAACACCTTACTTTATGCGAGTACTGGAGGAGTGCAAACAGATAGTTTTTAAACTCAGCAGTTCAAAGTCCAACTTAGGTCTGTGTTTAAGAAAGATCTATATACCTAAAACCTATTCCTATTTAAAACAACTAATTTAACTTTAATAGAAAAGGTACTAATTATGAAGTAAATTATGTGAAAGATTTCCTTGAATTCAAAGTGACAGAAAGAATGAAGGTCCTCATATGTTGAATAAGACTGACATGACAAATTCTGAGATACGACAAGAAAACATTAAATGAACCCTCTGGAACCAGAATTTGGTGTCCAGTACCAAAGGCCTGGTATATAAAGGCCACACGTTACTTTGCATGTACTTGGCTGAACACTTTAGTGGATGTTTGGTTCTCCAGCGTCACACTGTGCATCGCATGCAGTCAACTTTTGATGCCAAAGGGTTAAACAGCATTCTTCAAACAATTCTACAGAGCGACAAACCTATATGAGTATAGATCACCTACGTGGTAAATGAGACTTGACATATCCAAATCCCACCTTACATAAATCGTCCAAATACAAATATGTTGTGTGTGGAAATACGTTAGCTGGCATGCACAGCACTTACATGTGACTTGCGAGTTATATGTATACTTCCGTTTCACTCATTGCACAGTATTATATCCAGCAGCATCATTACCTGTGTAAATTGTGCTCAGACTGCACTATTTCCTGGTATAAACTACACGTTGTACCCATTAAAAGCATAAGTTATATATATATAAAATCTGCGTGATAAGAGGGTTCTACCATACTATAAAATGAATCTTTGCTCTACTGGGTTGTTAAGAAGCATAGGCTGATAGTTCGATATGCAAAGACCTTAAAAAAACATTATTATGTGAAGGATGTAAGTGGATCACATGCCCATGGTAGCTTGAATGGTGCCAAATACTAGGGTAAGTCAATAAGTATCCGCACACAATTTTTATAATTTATTTTAACAACAGCAGAGACCTTACAATTATATTATTTTTCAATGCAGTCCCCATGCTTTGCAATGCACTTGTTCCAGCGTTCCAGAAGCTTCTGGATGCCCTCAGAAAAAAATGTCTTTGGCTGAGCAGCAAGCCACTCATACACCGCTTCTTTCACTTCCTTGTCTGAGGTGAATTGACGGCCCCTTAAGGTGGACCAAAAAGATGGTAGTCCGAGGGGGCGAGATCGGGACTGTATGCAGGATGTTCCAACACCATGAAACCCAGTTTCACAAGAGTTTGAAGAGTGTGGATGGCAGTATGTG
>Ga0123354_10016764_pt1 | contig 11481 bp, 4 predicted proteins | sample TergutLab28metaG_2_FD_97872 | JGI IMG/M metagenome (GOLD analysis project Ga0123354, IMG submission 97872) | Labiotermes labralis P4 segment gut microbial communities from Petit-Saut dam, French Guiana - Lab288 P4 | ecosystem: Host-associated > Arthropoda: Insects > Digestive system > Gut ... | reverse complement strand
TTGTAGTAGACTCATGCGGGTTCGGTGTCATGGATGCCGGATACGGGTTGTGGCGCAGCTTGGTAGCGCACTTGACTGGGGGTCAAGGGGTCGCAGGTTCAAATCCTGTCAACCCGACTGAAACGCCTTGTGAAAGGCATATTGAAAGGTTGTTAAGGGCCGAAAATTGGCTTAGGTGTCCATTTACTGTCCACTTTGAGTTCAGTCTTAATGTCCACTTTGGGTGGAATCTCGGGGCGTAATGCTCGGTTTTGTGGCGGTCCATCGAGCCATGGGCAGTCGGCCCGGCTAGCCCCGTCTGTCCATGGCTCATTTTGGGGTGGCAGTCTTGAGCGCCGCTCTAGAACCCGTACTTCTCCTTGCGGAGTTTGAAGGCCCGCTCGCCACCCTCCATGACGGTCGTCAGCTCATCACGAACCGCCGGGATATCGATTGCGCCTTCAAGCTTGATGTGTCCGGCAGATTGGTCGCCTGTATTGAGATAGGCACAGATGAGCACGAGATCTGCGTCGCCGTTGACAACTAGGTTCGCATTGTGGCTCGCGAAGACGATCTGCCTCTTTGCCTTCGCCTGCCAAATCTTCGACACGATCTGCTGGATGGTGTCACTGTCCAGATCATCCTCGGGCTGGTCAATGATCAGCGGTACACTTCCCTGCGATAACAAGGTGGTCAGCAGCGCCGAAGCCTGTTGCCCAGCCGACGCCGCCTCGAACGAAATGTACTGCGCTTCCTTCGTGCGGTACTCGAAGGACGGAGTGTCGTTCAGTTCGGTCAGAGAAAGGTCTAGCCACCCGTCAGGTGTGAGCTTCGGCATGATTCGCTTCTGGTCAGCGACCCGCAAACCGAGACGCGAAAGCGTGGGCGTTTGCTCCGAGGTGATCTCTGCATCCGAGTCCCTCAGCATGAGCAACTCGAGCTCATCGAGCACCCCCTCCCAAGTCGAGGGAGGGGAAGACTCAGTGCGCAACTGTTCAAAGAACGACTCGATTTGAGCGGTTCTCACATTTGATCCAGCCGCCAGGCCCTTGAAGCGTCGTTCGGCCTCATCCAGTCCGTGCCCCACTCCAAGCGAAGCCCGGATCAGGCCGTCCGACATGTCAGACAACTGCTCGCACTGCGACTGAAGCAGTGCGGTTCGCTCGCGCCAGGCGGCAGTCAACTCGGATCGCAACTGACCATGTTGCGACGCGGGATCACCTAGCCCGCTCAACTCCGACTGTTGCTTCTGCAGCAGGGTCCTAATGGCACCCTGCTGTTTCTCCAGTTCAGCCAATTCTGCTAACTGACTCTCGTGAGCAGTCGAGCGGGCTTTCACGGCCGCGTACTCAAGATCATGGGCGTCAAGGGCAGAACTCAACACGCCGTTGGCAGCCGACACCTTCAGTTGCGCCGCGTCGCCAATGGTAACGGCGTGCGCCAGCGCGGCTCCAATCTCACCAAGCGAGCTGGCTATCGCTTCCCGCAAGCTAGTGACAGAATCATCCAGATCTCTCGGCATTGTCTCAGGGAGTCCAGTTGTCGGCATCGCCTCTGGGACGGATTCAGAAGTCGCAGCCACCGACGCACATAGCTGTTGAAAGTCCCGCACCCAAGTCGAACTCGCCGTCCGGGCGTCGTCGTAGGCAGTCCTGCTATCGAGTACCCGCCGGTCATCATCGGACAGCCCCGCGAGCCCTTGCCTTAGCGAGAGCGCTTGCTGCGTCAACGACTGCAGGCGGACCTGAGTTTTCTGGATCTCCACCTGCAGAGAACGCTGACGCTGGAGCGTTCCGTAGTTCTCGCGGAGTCGCCCTGTGATCTCACCAATGCTGCTGGTCAGGTCTTCCAGTTCCCGACGTATTGGGGTCTCAATGAAACGCAGAAGCTCATCCACTCGGATAGCCACGCTGCTCAATTGCTTCTGGCTGTATCCCTGGATGGGCAAGAGACTCTGTATCGCGGACTCGCGCACGACGCTGAACTCACCGTCCGCCACCTTCAGTTGAACGCTTCCATCCGACGCAGACCGGCGAACGACGTGAAGGATCCCGTTGATGACACAGGTCACCTCGACGACTGCGTCGAACGGCTGGAGTGTCGCCTCGACGAGTCTGCGTTGGCGGTTCCGGGGGTCTGGGATCTCGTCGTCCGCATTGACTTCGGCCGGCTGATCGCACAGTGCCCAACGGAGATAGTCGAGGATCGTTGACTTCCCAGTACCTCTGCCACCGATCAGCGCAGTGTACTGAGGATTGAGCGAAACATCGATCCGCCCCATGAACTTGCTTGACGAGACGGATATGCCAGAGATCCATGTGGAGGGCAGAGGCGGCTCACTCTGCGCCAAACGAGATTCGTCAGCAAGGCATGCTTGGCGTATGGCCTCAGCGGTCGGACGTGCCCATTTGACCCACGTCGAGTATTGACCAAGACTCGCGAAATCTGCAGAACGCGAATCCGAAGTTTGAAACAGTGCGAGCTTTTTGAGTCCCCAGTTGACATCGCGACCAGCCAGTTTCCTTGCGTCTCCGGAGTTTGCCGGTTTAGCCAGCTCGTCAATCGATCCATCAAGGTATCCGCCCACGCACACCATTTCCGCATACTTGGCGTCAAAGGATGTTCGAAGCAAACTCTTGTACCCAGTTGGCGACACGTTCGGGAGGATGATGTATCGGCCTTTCAGCCACGGACACTTGTCAAGGGTGATGTGAAGAGCGTTGATGTCACCTGAGTCGCTGAGCTTCTGTACCTGTGGAATTACAGGCAAGGCCGGATCAACCGGTTCCCAGTGAAGTGCCTTTAGCACGTCATCCAGGCGATCCTCGGGAAAGTCCGAGTCAAGGATGATGATTGCCTGGCATGGCACGCTCAATGTCAACTCAGCGGCAGGAAAGACGACAAGGCGTTCTGCCTCAGGTACCGGGGTCCCGTCAGGTAGCTTTTCGTCCCGTGCTGCCTCTTTAACATACGGGACGTAAGCGAAGTCATGGTGATCAGAAATGGCCACTGCCTGAAGGTTCTTGGCGCGAGCCGCCTGAACGAAACTCTTGGCCCAGATCCGCCGCGCCGCTTCGTCAGCAGGTCTGTCCCCGTGCCACTGCGTGTCCCTGGGAGTGTGAACTTGGAAGTCAGAGCGATAGAAGTGCCCCCCGGCATCGGTAAGGTAACGCCCTCTTGGAGAGGCGGCGGGCGAAGATGGATGAGGACTCATTTGGCGCTACTTTCGGTCACTGTCAATGGAATACGGAGTACGGGTTGCAGGTCTTGCCCGGATGCCGCCACCAGTTCCGCAAGGGTCGCCGATTTCATTATCCTGCTGCCCGCATACATCTTGTACTCGACGCCGCTGGCGGTCGCCATCTCGGTGGCCGCGTCGGTCTTTGCCTTCACCAGGGCGCTGTCGATTTGGTCGTCGCCTTTGACTTCGATGACCTCGTAGGTGTCGTCGGCCATTCTGGCGAGGAAGTCCGGGTAGTAGCTGCGGATGCGCCCGGATTCGGGGTCGTAGTACTGGATCAGGAAGTCGCCCTGGTTGGACGTGAACATGCCGGTGAAGTAGACCTCTTTGACCTGCGGACTGCGGATGTACTGGAAGAAGCACTCGCGCTCGGGCTGGGAGTCGAAGCAGTAGGTGTCGGCGTGGAAACTCTTCCATCGCACGTTCTCGACCCGCTCGTCGCTCTGTTTGACGACGAGTTCCGGGCGGGCGGAGAAGTCGTAGAAGCCGCGATCCTTGGGTTCTCGCAGCAGGACCAGTTCGCGGTCTTCCGACTTGACCTCACTTGTGACCTCGAACAGCGCGTCGAAGATGCCGGGGATGACGATGTCGTGGAGGACACCGTTGTACTGGTTCACCGTGTCGAGCACCAAGCCTGGGCCGTCAATAGAATCCGCGAGGAGATGGGAGACCCTCACAGGCGACAGGTTGAGGTATCTGGCCACCTCGGCGGTCAGCGTGTAGAGGCTGTAGCGGGTCTGCTGGCGTAGTTCGTCGCCGCTGGTCTCGGTGACCTTGGCGGCGCTGCCGATGCTCTTCTGTTCGTAGATGGTGGCGGCGTACCGCGACAGGTCGGCGTCGGCCAGTCCGAGGTCGATGGGGCCGGGGTCGGTCCTCTCGACCAGGATGTATTCGTGCCAGACGCGCTTCAGGGTGATCGTTCGCGGTGGCGGCAGGACGCGGACCTCGTAGCGTCGCCGCTCTGACTGCTTGTTCGACAGTTCGGCTATTTCCATGTTGAAGTTCTTCGACAGTTCAGCGTCGAGGGTGTCGTAGTTCTCCTTCGACAAGAAGACGGAGGCGGTCTGCTGGTCGTCTGTGATCTGGCGCAGGCAGCGCATCGTCGCCTGGAGCACGAAGATCTTCGACTTCGGGCTGCGGAACAGCGCCACACCGAACAGCGACCGGCAGTTCCAGCCCTCCCGTCCCTTCCCAACGAGGATGAGGAACTGCTTCTGACTGCCCTGGGTGCCCGGCTGGTCGAGATTGTTGAAATCGCGGATGTCCTGATCCTTGGTCAGCTTCTCGTCGCCGACGTTGATCAGGATCGACGACAGCGGTATCCCCAGGTCGGCGAGGATGCGCTCGACAGCCGGGCGAATCTCCTGGTCGGCCTCCTCGATGGTGGAGGCGAAGATCGCCAACTTGGGTGGCAAGTCCTCGTAAAGATGGCCGCCGTAGCGGTCCCAGAACCTGGTGATGACCGCTCGCAGGAAGTCTTCGCTCTTGACGTTCTCGAAAGCCATCAGGTCGGCGTCCTTGAGGTACCTCTGCCGGATGGAGTCGCGCAGTGAGTAGGCGTAGACCACTTCGGGCAGGAGTTGCCGGTTGACGTAGGGGGTGCCGGTGAAGTTGTAGCAGGCGACAATCGATGTGCTCGCGGCCAGCAGGTTGATCGTGTCGCGCAGGCTGGTCTTCTGGCCTCCCGCCGATCTGATCTGCTTTTCTAGGTCAGCGCCGAACAGGTGGTGAGCCTCGTCGACGTAAACGCCGAGTTGGCGCAGACGGCAGAGTTTCTTGAATCGTTGGTTGTCCATCAGTGAGGCGTCGTCGAACACGTCCTCGTCCTCATCGTCGCCGCCGGTGCCGTACACCTGGGCAAGCACCGAGTCGGCACCGAACAGAACCTGCGCGGGGGTGTCGGCCTTCCGCTTGCGTTTGACGATGATCTTCTGCGTGTTCGAGATGACGATGTTGAAGTCGGAGTCGTCGAGGGTCTGCAGGCTGGTGCCTGTCTCTTCTAGGAAGTGGAACTTGATGTTCGCGTCGAGCAAGCGGGCGTACTCGGGCGGCACGACCCTCGTCTTGTCGAACGTCATGATCTCCCGCAGCGACTCCAGCACCGTGCGGTCAGGGGCGAACACGAGAGCGTTGTGGCAGAAACGCTTATCCTTCGGAAACTGCCGAGCAAGGAGGAACTCGTAAAAGATGCAGGTGGCCATCAGGATCGTCTTGCCCAACCCCATCGTCAGGGCGTAGATGTAGTTCGGGTAATCCTCCTTGTACCGTTTCATCTGCGCGAAGACGATGTCCATCGTCTTCTCTGTCATGCTGTCGAAGAGAGCACCTTGGCCGCTCTTGTCAACCGCGTAGTAGGACGCGCCGTCGAAGTTGCCTGTGTGGCTGCGCCATTCCTCGAACATCTGAAAGACCTGCTGGTTTCCCAGGAACTCCTTGATGAAGACGTACATCTCCAATGCTTCGAACTGCGGCCTGCGAAGGAACGCCGTCGGGTTCTCGTCGAAGTCGTTGTAGGCCAAGAACTTACGTGTTAGTCCGTTGTAGCGGGAACGGATTTTCCGCCGGTTGTGTCGGCAAAAGAAAACAAGCTGCTCATAGAACGCGAAGGACGGATCGATAACTTCAGGCATCATGGCACCTCGATCTCAAGCGACTCGGACAACAGGTCGGTGATCTTGACCTTGATCGTCCCCGCGCCACCCGGCACCGAATAGATGCCCTGTACCAACTCCGTCTTCGACGGAATATCCGTGACGGCGGGCTGGAGCACCACCCCGTCGAAGTTCCAGTCGATCATCACCGACTCGACCAGTTGCCGCCAGTCCTCGACGAACTCCTTCTGCAGCGAGAGCTTCTGCATCAAGTTCAGTGGATAGAACGAGCGGATGACGAGCTTGCCACCCTCCAGCACGACCTCGGCCTCAGCCTCCCGCTTGAGTTGCAGATCCTCCCGATCCCGCAGCACATCGACGATCTCGACGTCCAACTTGAAGCCCGAAAGATCAGCTTCGAGAGAGGCCGCGAGGTCCGGCTCGTGCCCCATGCAGACAATGGTGATGCGCTCGACTGGCTGATTCGGGTTGTCTTCCATGCGTTTCTCGTAAGCCCTATACGGAAGATTCGCCTTTAGTTCCTCCAAGTCCGCCTTCGTAGCAATCCGGTTGATCGGCATGATCTTCACCATCCGGCCACCGAGTTCACCATCCCAGACGGCACCCTCCGCAAATGGCTGAATCTCCAGAGCCTGGATGAGTAGATCACGGGCTTCGATCGGATTACGAAAGAAGTCATAGTTGTTGACGTTCCACACCTCGAACCCGGTCCCATCGGGGACGACGTCATCCCCGAGTGAAATATCGAGTGTTGGGACAGCTGATGCCTCGCTTGCTGCGCCCAGTAACCCAATGAGTCTCTTGGTCGTGGTCTGGATTGCGCCAAGATTAATGTCCGCGCCGATGAAGCGCCGACCAAGTCTCATCGCGACCGCCTGGGTCGTCCCGCTGCCCATGAAGCAATCGAAGACTAGGTCACCTGGGTCCGATGATGCAGTAATGATCCTCTCAAGGAGCGCTTCGGGCTTCTGGGTGGGGTAATCAATCCGTTCGATTGCCATTGGGTTTACGATGGGAATGTCCATCCAGATATTCTGGATGACTTGACCCTTGTACTCATCTGCGAAGATTTTCCGGTAGATTCGAGCAGTAGGAACCGTAGGCATGACTAGCTCGTTCCTCTGGAATAGCTCTTCCATCCTCTCCTGCTTGTACAACCAACCAGTTCGCGGTGGCTGAATGCCGTGGAACGTGTAACGAAGGTTCGGGCGATCCATGGGGTTGACTAGAGGAGACTTCATGTACTTGCGCCCGTCTCCGTCATCGTAAACGAAACGCTCTCTGATGTATTTTTGCGTATTCTCATCATGGCGCGAGTAGATCGGATTGAAAACGCGACTACTTGTCTTCGAGTAAAACAATAGAGTGTCGTTGGTAACACCAAATTGCGAAGATGCCCAGGCCTGAGCTTGTTTTCGCCGCCAGATGATCTCGTTAACAAAATGGGTGGCCCCAAAGACCTCGTCAAGTAAACAGCGCAGATACTGGTTCCTGTGATAGTCACAATGGACGTAGATGCTGCCTGTGTCCGAGAGTAGTTCCCGCATGAGTATGAAACGTTCGTACATGAACTGGAGATACTCGTCGTTGCTCCAGATGTCGCCGTACTGCTTCTCCTCGAACGCCGATGCGTCTGAATCAGCCGAGTGGCCCTGAAGTGTGATGTGCTTCTTGTAATCGGCCTTGGAGTCGAACGGCGGATCAATGTAGATGAGGTCGATCTTCCCTCTGAACTCCTTAAGGAGGTGGCTCATGACTTGGAGGTTGTCGCCCCAGTAGATGCGGTTGATCCAGCCGTCGACTTCCTCGCCGTAGCGTTCGCGGAGTTGGGCCGGGTAGTACAGGGTGGAGCGGTAGGGGCGTTTGCCGGTCCACCGCAGCTCGGGGAACCCTTTGATGGTGGGGCGGTCTTCGAAGTCGAAGGCGAGTTGTTCGCTCATCGGGTTGATCCTCCAATCGCGGTTCGGCAGTAGAACCGGAAGTCGCAGTTTTCGCAGGTCTTGGGAGACGCTGCGGTGTGGCAGAAGTAATTGGCCAGGATGCGGTGGACGGTCTCGTCGAAGACCTGGGCGGTGGCCTCGACGGCTGTGGTGCTGTAGGGCCAGGTGATGGTGGGCACGCCGTCGGCTTCGCCGGTGTAGTAGACGTGCAGCTTGGAGACTTTGGCGGAGTATCGCTGCTCGACGAGGTGGGCGTAGATGTGCAGTTGGCGGCGGTAGCGCTCCAGCCGCTCGGCGTCGGAGAACAGGTCGGGTTTGCGTTCGGCTTTGAAGTCGACCAGCTCGACCGTGTCGCCCTCGCCTTTGATGAGGTCGATGGTGCCTTCGATGATGTAGTCGGGTTTGACGAGGCTGACGTCGACCTCGGCCTGCTTGATCAGATCCCAGCGGCCAGCCTGCCGTTCGGCATAGGTGAGCACCTGTTTGAGCGCGGCCAGGCGGGCGGGTTCGGCCAGGTAGCTGCGTTCTCGCTGGATGAGGGAGGCGTAGTTGGCGTCAAACCACGCGCTGATGTTGTCCGGCGTGATCTGGGGTTCCTCGCCCCGAATCGCGGCGCGGTGAATGTCCTCGATGGTCTGATGGACGAGCAGGCCGAACAGCATCGTGGAAGCGCGCACAGGCGAAAAGGCCAGTTCCTTGTAGAACTTGTACTGCAGGGCGCAGGTCTCGTAGACGGTGATGTGTGAGGTGAACGAGAACGACTCCTTCAGGTTCACGTCCTTGACGTCGTGGAAAGTGAACTCGCCCAGGTCGAGCGTGGCCACGTCGGGCAGCTTGTCGAACGCGGCGGTGAAGTACTTGCTCGGCGTCGGCCACCTGCCCGAGGTGCGGTTGCAGGTTAGGACAAGGAGGTCTTGAGCGCGCGAGAAGGCGGTGTAGTACAACCGCCAAAAGTCGAAGAACTTCATCTGATCGTGCGGTTCGAACGGAGGGCGTTTGAAGTAGCGCCGTTCGATCTCCTGCATCAGCGCGGTGCCTTGGCTGCGGGGCACGGAGGCCAGGGAGTCGACGATGACGATGGGGAACTCCATGCCCTTGGCCTGGTGGATCGTCAGGAACGAGACGCAGCCAGAGGGCGCGTACTCGGCGTCGTCCTCGTACTCGCCGATCCCGCCGTCGCGCAGCAGCCGCAGATAGAGGTTGAACAGCCGCTCGGTGTCCCTGGCCAGGTACTTGGCGTTGAACACGTCGATCCGGTGCAGGTACTCGAACTTGCCGAGGATCTGGGTTAGCAGGCCGAGGTTCCGCACGGCGCGGGTGTCGACCACGCCACCGGAGATGTCGGTGTCGAGGATGGAGCGGAACGGCTCGAACTCCATCAGTTGGTAGAACAACCCGGAGTAGGCGTAGTCGGTGGTGCCCGTCAGGCCGACGTGGGCGCGGCCTTTGCGGCGAATCCACTTCAGCAGGTCTTCGTGTTCGGGCTGGCTGAGCACCTCGTTGGCGGTCTCGACGCAGCCGAGCAGGTAGTCCGCGTCCATCGGCGGCAGGTTGGGGAACTCCTGTGCTCCGATGCGGCGGATGTGGTCGGGCAGCATGAGCAGCATGCATCCAAGGGCCGTGCGGACCTCGGTGCGTTCGAAGAACATGTTCGACCGGGGCGAGTACACGCTGATGCCGGAGGCTTCCAGGAACAGGGCCAGGGTCGCCACGCGCTCGTGCTTGACCGAGTTGAACAGGAACGCGATCTGGTTGTAGTCGCGCAGCTTGCCGGAGCCCTTCAGCGCCTCGATGAACGCGACGATCCGCTGGCTCCACTCGTGCTCGTCGTACTGGCTTTCCAGCCGGACGACGGCCTTGCTCGTCAGGCTGCTCGGCTGCTCGGCCTGGAGGGCCTTGGCGTGGCGGAAGTCTTTCCACTCGAACGCGAACTTCGCGCCCTTGGTGGTGGCCATCCATTCGTTGTAGAAGTCGACGATGTCGGAGTTGGAGCGGTAGTTGATTTTCAGTTGGATCGCGTGGCCCTGGAACTGGAGGATGTTGCGGATCGTGGCCCCCCGGAACCGGTACAGACCCTGGTCGTCGTCGCCGACGACGCAGATGTTGTTCCGCTGGCCGCCCAGCAGGAACACGATCTGTTCTTGGATGTAGTTCGTGTCCTGGTACTCGTCCACCATGAGGTAGCGGACGCGGTCCTGGAGCGTGGCCAGCACATCGGGGTGCGTCGTCAGCAGGTGGTAGGCCTCGGTCTGCAACCCGGAGAAGTCGACGAGGTTCTCTTCGGCGAGAATCGCCTGGTACTTCGCCAACACCCGCCCCAGCGCGGCGATCTTCGGATCAGCGTCGGCCATCAGCGCGGCAGGCTCGACGAGTTCCTCGGCGAGGGTGTTGACCATCTGGCAGATCTGGTTGGACTGCCGCCACGCGCCGGTCGGTTGGTTGAACAGGTCGTCGAACCCTTCGAGGGCGCGAAAACGGTGGATGTTCTGGAAGACGAGGTAGGACTGGTCGAAGCCGTCAAGGGTGCGGAAGTTCTTCTTCAATCGGGAGTACTCGAGGTTCTCCTTGATGATCCGCAGGCACAGCGAGTGGAACGTGCTGATGTACATCTCGTTCAGGTTGACGCTGATGCCACGGGCCGCCAACTCGTTCGTGATCCGGGTGACCAGTTCCTTGGCGGCCTTCTCCGTGAACGTCGTCATCAGAAGCTGCTCAGGGGCGACGCCCCGCTCCTGGATCAGGTAGATCGCCCTCATCACGAGCGTGAACGTCTTGCCCGTACCCGGCCCAGCGGTGACGAGCACCGGGCCGTCCACCGTCGAGATCGCCTCACGCTGCTGCTCGTTGGCCGGTCCGAAGTCAAACATTGGTTGCAACCCATCGCATCGAAGACAGGGCAACGGCTGGGCGCACGCTCTGCCCTCGATCGGACGTGGTAACGACAGCAAGCTTGTCGACAATTGTCGCCGATCTCAGAGCACTTAACACCCTTTCAGTCTATTGGCCAGCGCTTTCACAGACGGCTTGGCCGCGCGGTGTCGAACTACAACGTCATGGCATCCGGTCTGGTTGTCGTCGACGTGGACGACGCAGGTGCGGGGACTCTTGTCGGGGCAACTTCTGCGATGGCTCGACGGACCATCTTTGCCTGCTCGGTGTCCATTCGACTCGCGGGTTTGCCACCGCGTGTCTGGCCGTTGGTGATGCTGTGGAGGTCGCGGTATGCGACGGCGGCGCGGAGGGCTTGGTACCAGCGGGCTTGTCCGGCCTTGTCGGTGGGCTTGGTGCCGATCGGCTTCAGAGCGCAGCGCTTCTGCGTCCCCGACCTGGAAGATCGCGGTCAGATCGGCAGGCGTGACGCCCGCTGACGCGTAAGCCGCCTCCATTAGGGCGACGGCTTCTCGCCAGTGGCCATGAACATCGCCCAGCGCGGCAATCAGCATGGCCCGGCGTGGTCGATTTCGTTGATCCAGGCGTTGAGGGTGGCAACCGCCTCCTCAAGTGGTATGTCGATATGGGCTGACGCGGCTGCTTTGGCGTAGTCGTCGTGCCAGTGCGGGTAGGCGGTCGACTGCGGTGGCCATGCGCGCGGGGCTCTACCCAGGGCAACCGCCTCCTTGGCACGCGCCTCGAAGATGTCCACCCCAGCCGCCCTGATCGCAGGCTTTGCCGGTTCTCCAGTGTCTTCAGACAGTGCTTTCAGCAGCAG
>Ga0123354_10016763_pt1 | contig 11481 bp, 7 predicted proteins | sample TergutLab28metaG_2_FD_97872 | JGI IMG/M metagenome (GOLD analysis project Ga0123354, IMG submission 97872) | Labiotermes labralis P4 segment gut microbial communities from Petit-Saut dam, French Guiana - Lab288 P4 | ecosystem: Host-associated > Arthropoda: Insects > Digestive system > Gut ... | reverse complement strand
TGGCTCCTCCACCAGCCTGCCAGAACCCTGTCAGGTATAAATACACCACACATCCCATCCCTTGTCATACTTCATCCACCTGCCTATGAAGATGGAACTGATAGAGGGTTCCGAAACGTCGGCCATTAGCATTGTGACGCCGGGGAGTTACCCAAAAGAAAACATATTACATACAGAACATGGCGAAAGCTTAAAATCAAGAATTCTCCAAATAGTTAACTATCTCTCAAAGTTCTCATAAAGGAGCCCCCCTCCACGTCCTGCCATTGGAGCTACCAATGGAGAGGCTTCTTTTACATACCTCTTTTTCCAGAAAAAAACAAGAATCTCATTTTAGTCCCATAGATCCCAAAACTCAATCTCTATTCTGTCAAGGAGCCGTCTGTAAACCAGACAAGCCCTTGGATCTCTATAGGAGCCTTACAGCCATGAATCCAGGCTTCCCTGGATAGAAAAATAGCCATTATAATGGCTCCAAATTATATTTAGGCTTTATAGGGTCGCTTTCCATCCTAAAAATGGATTAAGAGTCTTGAAGTTAACTCTAGGTTCCCCTTGAGGAGCTCCTATAAAAAGAGATGCTCCATTTCCAGAGCCACTGGTTTATTTATTCATTACATTATATTACATTTCATTGATCCATCAGTTCACCCTGTGGCGCTGGATGTGAAACCTGTCATATATCTTAAATCTGTGATTTATACACATATCTTAAATTTGTGATTTATAAACAATCATGTCACAGTGACACACAGAACAAACCCATTAAACAATATAACACAGAATCTGATGTATTCATGAAGCAATCTCATCATTACACGCAGAATATTAATGCATTCTTCATAATGCAACCACTACATTTGAGTCACACAGTAATCTAAAAATTCATAAATGGAATAAAGAGATTGTTCAATCAAAAACCTTCTTAATGATTGTACCAATTATCTATCTTCCACAAGTCTGCAATTAATTTAGGTAAGATGTGTCAAATAATTAAATGTGAAATATTTTAAATTATGTGCCAAAAAGGTCATTAAGGACAATGTACATTGACCAGCTATGATCAGTAATTTTAAAGCTTTGAAGATTGGTGTGCATGAACTTCTGGAATTAACTCCTGTCCTAATTCTCATTGTCTTCTTATGTGATTGAGAGACCCTTTTTCATGTCCATAGAGTTAACCCCAAAATACTATGCCATACTTCATTACTGTTGAAAGTATGCATAAAAATCATTTTCACTGTCTTGATATTACTAAAATTATGCACACTTCTAGCATGCACTGCTTAATTTTGGCAGTATGTGCACATTATGGTTAATCCGATTTTTATGTCCATTCATTCATTCATACCTCTCAGAATCCCCAGTCAAGCAGCTCTCCAATGAAACAGGGGAAAAAACAGAGCCCTGTGTAGATGCAAGGCCTATGTACAATGGAGTGCAGCCTGCTTCCCCAAGGGGACTGTTTATAACACTACTATTAATACCCCAGTGCCACACAGCCCTCAGCACAATACATTCCACCATAGCTTGGGTAGACCTGAGCCCCATTAGCCAGCATTTGTCATAGTAACCCCCCACAGGGTATCCTCTCCACACCAGTTACCACCTATCATGTGACCCAGGGTACGGATTGCTACCATACCTCTTCCAAGCAACATAATTATCTTATTCACCTCCGGTCATCTGTTATGGCCACTCAAGTAACTGGAGTTTAGGCAGAGACAACTTTCGTAATGATGACCACTTTCAGCCGGTGGACTATTGCAACAAAATCGAAAGAGGAATGAAACAGCTGGCAGGAACTGGGAGGCTCAAACATAGTTATACCCAATGTAATTCCTGGAGCTTTCTTTCATGTTGTCAGGATGGATGTATAATTGTAATATCAGTGTTCAACTGAGAACAGAACATGAAAGTGAAAATTGGGCCTGTTTACCAGACAGCTCTAGTTATGTTAACTACAATCTCTGTGAAAATTTGAACACAAACAAAAACTGATATTGAATATTCCGCATACACACAACGTGTGAGCCTGGGAAAGGCTGATGATGAGACATGAAGAGTATGCAGTAGAGACAACACACATTATATTCACTACTATCACAAACGTCCAATTATAACTATGTACATTGGTATATAACTTTCATTATTTCAGAGGTACTTGCTGTCTTCGCGTTCAGGTTATTTTTCTAGGACTCCCCTGACGTTGGAAGCAGCGAGCTCCTCCGAAATGTTCTACCAATCTGCATGGCGTCATGTTATAACCCTGACTACGTATATTTTCATGAGCGTCGCTGAAAAAATTGAAATCTGACAGATCTGTATTTAAAAATGACGTGACACGCATGGCAAAATGCCCCTCATATGGTGGAAATGGTACCCACTTTAATCCTGTGTAGCTATCACACTGCAGTCTCCATGATCACCATGGCTATCGTGATGCTGTTGAACATGTTCCACGGAGTAGGCCATGGATGATGTGACCCAGGCGTCATTAGAGAGGCCGCCCACAAGACTTGCGCAAATCTGACGTCACTAGAAATTACACTGGCGTCAGTTGTAACATTTTGTAGCCAGCATAGTACGAAAACAGCGTAAAGAAAGGCTGTCCGAGGAAATAATGTATTGATGTTTGCGTAAATGTGACAGCTGCGGTTATCTGCCTGTACAGTGAGAAGTGCGTGTTATCGTATTTAATGCTGTATATTCGTATAACTATATTAATCCATGAATAGAATAATTTTTCAAACATCCTGGCTTCACACCCCCTACTAATGAGTTAATAGTAGGGTTAGATTTTTCTCCTTATTTGCATGTATGAATGTAGTCACACAGGTGTGTCATTTTGTCGTTCACTTACAGGTTCCAGTGATAATGAAGTAGCGATCTCATCAGTTATAAATATTTACGCGGAGTGTGTATAATGAAGTCTGAAATTGTTTTTGTTTTGACAGTATTTTCCGGTATTCTTGAAAGTGAACTAGGAAGTTGTATGTGTTGCATCTTTTGTGTAAATGAACGTGAAGTATGTAAGGTTAGGTTCATATCATGTATTAGTATTATATTCCATGTTTTACAAAGGACAGAATTACTCTGTTTAGTTTACATTAAGGGCTAAATTGAGGAATGTTATACTGTACTCTTTAAATCGTGTTTTAACGTAGAATATGGGACGCCCTCATATCCCTTGTGCTTAAGTAACTTTTTACCATTCTTCTTCACCGAGACTTTGAAGTACTCGTATTTCTGGAAAGGAAAAGGTGTTTATGAGTGTATGTTATAATACCAATATGCACTTTTGTTTGTTGCAATGCTTCTGCGTCTAGTGTAATATAAACCATAATATGTGTGGGTTAACAACATAGATAGTAGCAGCAATTGAAGAGACAGTTGGCATTGTAAATAAGGTTTCTGTCACCAACATGGTAGCAGAAAGTCTGATCTTGGTAGATCCCTTTTTTTTTTTGTGTCTTCAGTAATTATGGCCATGACTTGAATTTCTGTCACCAAAGTGAAGCCAAGCCCAACCTTTAAGTGTGTTAACAGGAACTTGACTTGTGTCACTAAAATGAAACCTCAAAAACCTTTATGTAAGCAAATGTGACTTGTGTTTGTGTAACGGAAATGGAACCTCGAAGCCTAACTTTGTTTAATGTTTCGGACATAACTGGTAACTTGCGCTAATTTGAAAAATCATCATGGTTGATGACATTATTTGTATTTTTATCAATGTTGGTTGCTACTAATGTGAGAACTGAAACCTAATCTTTGTGGATTGTGTTCGATATGCTTGTACCTATATTGCAAACTGTAATTGGTTGTCTTTTTAAATCCTGGTGCCATGTGTTACAGATTCTGTAAGATTTGTTAAGAGCACAAGACCCCAAAAATTCTGTGTATTATGATTACATTAGCATGACCACTTATAACTGTTACTTTTGCTAATAAAATAATAGTATTTTAAAATATTGGTGAAGGAAGTTATGTGTAAGGTGGGTTACATTGCCCCTGCTGTATGTTAGTGCATTAAATTGCAGAACCACAAGTTCGTGGATTATTACGGTGTGAGTGTTTATCGTTGATGTGTTAACATGCATGGGAGTTTAATTAGTTTCACTGTAACCCTAATGGTCAATCATTTTGTGATATACTTGTTTCCTATCTGTGCTTTAAGGCAAAAATTAAAAGTAAGCCATAATTTCATATTAAGTTTATTTCAACATTGTGTTATGTTCAGCATTAACTTTAACATATGGGTCAAATACTTTGGAATGCATTTTTTTAATACTTGGCATGAATATTTAAATTATCACTCACTAGAGAGTAGTGCCAACATTACATGAAAGATACCAGTGATACCAGTAGCATTCTAATGAAGTTTTTCTCTAAATGAAAGGAACATTTCTGGAGGGTGTAGTCTGTATGACTGAGTCATTATTCACACTCGGATAAATCTGTTGTGTGGGTTCATTCCTTGTAAGATTGCAAATAGCAAAGTTTGTGTTTGAGGTTAGGGACAGTAAGCAAAATATTACAGTAGCCTTTTATTGAACTGTATTTTTTGCTGTTCCAACTTTGCACACTGACTGTCACTGCTGGCATACATGTGTTATATTGGGGATTGTTTGCGTGTGGTGAATGAAGTAAAGATAGATTATCACTTCACAAGGTGCTGCGCAAATAGCAGTCAAGCTCAGTCTGAGGATAAACATGATGTATGTTCAGTTTTCAGTTGAAGTATCTTGTGCCATTTAAACCTTCGTGTACGGCCAGTAAACCCCACCTTACAGCCTGGCAGTTAAGACTCTTTCATATTAAAGGCTCCTTTCTGCATCTGTTCATGTTATCTGCTTTATATCATATGTATCTAAAGCTAAAAGGTTCACATAAATAGACACTGTTAAGAATGAATCTGTATTGCTGTACTCGGAGTTTTGAAACAATCCACCTTTTCTTACACAACAGGGTTAGGATCCTCTTTAAGTTTGTTCATTTTCACTTTATGCTTTTATTTTTGGAATAATTCATTTTAGACATCTGCCGGTATATATGATTTACACTGTGCAACTACATTTGGAAATGACTGGACACATGTCATATGCCACCAAGTTGTTTATGTTCCTTGCATTGTTGACATATCTCGGTAGTTAGGTGAATTAGTTTATATTCCTTCATGCAGTGCTGTGGATGATGATGCAACCCCAAATAGACTTAAGGGTGTTGGCTAGAGCAATATGGGACCAAAGGCAAATTTCCTTCATTCTTCTGTAAGGATTTGTATGTGGTTTTTGTGTTTGGTAGTTTCATGTTTTTCTATTTTACACGTGACACTTCAGAGTGATGAAACACATAAGGCTGGGCAGTACATAAGGTTTGGTTGTGCTGTGTGATAAGTTGTGTTACTTCAGACTGGTGTAGTATGGCTACTGAGCAAAATCTTACTGAACGAGACGTGATAGTACTGACATTAGAATCCGACTGATGACCATTCATATGAAGGTGACATTTGTTTTCACAGTGACAATGACATTGCTGACACACACAGCACATAGTGGACAGACATTGTGCATATCTACCTTTTGTACCTGTAGTCCACAGGTTGACTGGGGGGGAGGGGGGGAGCATGGGTTTTGACAAACAGAGGCACCCCATGTTACTAAATACTGTACCCCACTTCGTGTTTTTATGCTCTTCTTTTTTGAAATTATACAACTTTTTGTGTAAGAGATGAACCATTATCATCACCCATAAGTTGTCACATTAGACGCAGGGCATTCTCCATTGTGTGATGTGACTGTTAAAGAACTATAATTGTTTTTAGCTGTTAGTGTGCAAATGGGACATGATCAGAGGAATATGCTGAAAGATTACTGGCTGACACAGGAACAGTTTTACATGGTCTTCTATAGAAATGCCATGAAATGAGGCAGATTGCTCATGTACTTAGATTTCTGTGCTTTAGTAACAGTTTGGTGAACTTGCCTGCAGAGATGAAAACTCTGACCAAATGTGGAAAATGAGAACTGTATTTATAAACTTACAAGTTTATTGTGCTAAAGAGTCCAACTGAACATTTAGCAGTTGATGAAATTATTGTGCTTTTCAAAGGCAGTCATCTCCAAAAATTATGTACCAAAGAAACCCAAACATTTTGGGAAAAAGGTGTAAAGGCTGAGTGACACTAAGGGATAAATGTACAGTAAGACTGTGCATGTAGGTGAGGACAGGAAGCATGCAACTTGAGTTGCAGCTGCTTATGCTGATTAATGTGAATTTTGCAGGAATTGAAATGTGGAACACTGTTTCTTCTTATGTCCAGCAGTGTTTGATGATTTACATACTAAGACAAATTGCTTTGGGCTTGTTATACTGGGTAAAAAAGGCACGCCTATAAGTTTTGAACGGAAAATTAAATTGAAGTGGGATGACATAAAAACTGTGGTGAGGATTAACTTGACAGACAGGGTGTGGAAAGACAGATGAAATGTAAGCATACTGATGAATGTGCACCGTCCATCTTCAGAGGGTATTTTCTGTACTGATAATGGAATAGCTCTGAAACCAGCAGTAGTACAAGACTAGCAGACATATGATATGTGGAAAGACTCTTACTTCATTAGCAGATGAACCTGGATATGGACAAAGAAGCTATTTTTCCATCTTTGGGACCTTAATCATTCTCAGCAGTGTTATAATTCTCACCTGTTGTGTTTCAAAATTTTCATACAGACTGTTCAGACTGACAATGAGGGACCTAATACAAGAGGTGGGAAGGTTGCCTCAACCTGAGACCACACCACAACAAAGACCACGCCACATCAAAGACCACACCACAACAAAGACAAGCTCCATCCATAGCCTACTAAAAAGGCCTGACATAAGACGCAGCAAACGCTGGCCCTCTGAACAGAAAGCTGTCACTGCTGTGTGTGTGCTTTGCTAAAAACAAAGAAACAAGAACAGATTTCGAATGTTCGGAATGCAACGTGGGGTTGTGTGCCAGCCCATGTTTCAAGATATGTAACATCAAACTGCCACTAAACTGGAACTGGGGAGCATGCAGGCGTGTTACCATTGCAGTTACTGATTTGATATATTTCTTTAGCATTTTCTTGATGAAATAATAGGGCAGAGGGGATGTTGATTTTACAGAAAATTTAATACAATAAACAGAGGCCTTTCAGAAGGGTTGTTTTATATGTATGTATTGGTTTAATTTGGGTACTTTGGAAAAAAAAGAAAAAGAAAATGACAACTGTGTGGAGACATCTGTGAATTGTTTGTGACTGCTGCAGCAGTAATAAGGGTGCCAGTAGAAAAAATTGCCGCTATTTAACTAGCAGTAAATTTCAGACAATCTTTTATACATATATAGCATGTCAGACAGACATATGGCATGGACAGTAGTATGTCTTTATAAGTTTTATAAACACAGAAAATTATAAAAACCTCTTGACATGACGGGAAACTATTTTCCCTTTCAGAGAAGAAGGATGTACTTTTAATGGGAATGTGTTCCCCCATTCACCCATTAAAGGTTAAATGAATGTATATTTGGTGGTGATGAATTGACACAGCCAGTGCAATGTACACATTCTATTATCGTTGTCATTGTGCTACATGTTTCTTTAGATAAGATGTCTCATTGCTGTCAACACAGCTATCATATGTTGTAAACACAATATGTGCCTTTGTAAAATGCTGTGTGTTTTGACCCCAAAGATATCATCATAAGGCATGAATAAGTAACAAGCAAGGCAGTCAAATATCTTGAATTGTCAGTGCAAGATCTTTGACTGCCGTACCTCAAGACTACATAACCCAAGCTTCCACCAGTATACTTTTCATCTAATCACATTTCTAGGTCTCAGAATGCTCAAAGACAAAATCCCTTAATTACATGTACTTCCCATCCAGGATTGCAGTATAACCTATATATATGTGTGTGTTTATATACATATATATATATGCCCTTAATTATCTTTTGTAATAAATGTGTGTGTATACACACACACACACACACACATATGTACATACGTACAAAAATATGTACATATACACACACTTTCCCAGATATAACTGCCACTTGTTTTTCTGTATCTCTAAGATGATATTACTGTGTAACACTCTTAAAATCATACCTTTATTGTCAGAGGCAATCGTATGTAAATTCAAACATCGTACAGTTGCATTAATCCTTCTTGGTATATTTTGGTATTTGTATTACCTGATTGTGGCCTCTTTCAGCCAAAACGTGTTGTGAGCAAATTTTCGTATAATATTCATAGTTGTTATCACAAGGGGATGAGTAAGTTAAAACCATTTAGATGCTTGAGTAGTGCTCATTGTTCCTGTAACATCTTTTTCCCAGTTTAAAATGCAACCTGAATCACAGGCACTATTCTGTAGTGTGTCAGTGTTATAAAGAATCTTACTTGTAGAAGTTTTGGGGATTTCATGCAGTTGTTGATCTGCCCTCTGTCATTGTTTGGGTTTCTAACCTGTTTAGTGGCTAAATGCTGTGACATTTTGGAGGAAGGTACTGCCTCAATATTCAGGGTGTCTGTATTAGTTCAGTTGGGTGGTCTAGTAATAACAGTGGAGGATGTGTTGGTTTTGTAGGATGGTTTGAGGGTGTTTGGCCAGTTATAGTTATGAAATGTAGGCAGAGGGGCTAGGACTGTTCCAAGCCAGTGTCAGTTAAAAGATTTCTGGGCCTCATGTGGGAGACGTTGAAAGTAATGTGGACAGGTGAGGCCTAGAAATTACACATCCATTGGTTTTCAGATTAACATCAGTTGGGCCTTGCCACAGTTCATGTGGTTAGTCATTGGCTTCTTGGCCTAGAGGCCCAGTTGTAATTCAGTATGGGTTCGTACGGAATGTGTGGTGGTGTGTTACTTAGTGACATTGTAATTGCTAGCATCAGTGATAGATGAAGGTGAATATGGAGCGTTGGTGGAATTATACTGATGGAAAAACTGAATTGCTTGTAGGAAAACCTGCCCCATTGGCACCTTGACCATCACATATCTCATGTGGACTGGTGAGGTGCTGGGGCAAATTTATGTCTGAGGAGAACCTTAGTGTTACCTTGTTGGTTATCATTCTATCATTCCCCATATTCACATTCATCTGCTGTCAGTGCTGTGTAGTATGTATAATGACTGGGTCAGTAAATAAACAACAAACAAAAAGAACAAATCTGGCAGGTTGCATTTTGGTGTCCCCTGACATTGTCACCTTGCACCTGCAGTCAGTCCAGAAAACACTGATTTTGGGTTTCTGTAATGTGACAGCAAATAGTTTGGGTGATACGTACTGGTATTTTGTATGAATCTGCTGCCTCCATTGTTATGATAGGCACTGTTCTGTCCTAAAAATAAAGGTAGCGGGCACAGCATCAGTAAGGATACCAAGTAGCGTTAACTGTTTTAATTTAAACAGTTAACAGCTGTCATATAAATTAATTGTATTACATCTGTGTTCATTGCCACCATAATAATGACCATTAACATAATGTGCCTGTGACACTTGTCTTTTGTAGACAAATATCTTTTGAGATGGTCTGCTGATGGCATTGATTGTCTATTGCAAGGGACATTTATAGCAGTCACATATCGAGTGTAACATGTTCTGTGTTGAGATGATTAGTGGCATTTGTTAAGGTCTGTTAAGTTTGCATTTTGTGTGTTTGAAACTGGTGGCTGAAAACAAACATTAAATGTGTTTACTCTTTTCAGATTACCTGTTGAACCCATAAGAAGGCAGTTATGTCAATACAGCAGTTTTGTTTGCGGTGGAATAATCACCAACCCAACTTCATATCTGTTTTCACAAACCTTCTCAACAGTGAATCATTAGTAGATGTCACATTGGCAGCTGAAGGAAGGCATTTGCAGGCTCACAAAGTTGTTCTTTCAGCATGTAGTACATATTTTCAGGTACTGTTGATTTCATATTTTCTTAGAAACCTTTGTAAAGGAGTAGGTATTTATAAACTGCAAGATATGAGGTTCTCCTTATGGTGTTACTGAAAATTGCGGTTGTCTGGTATTGATACTCTTGGTTCATGACAAGTTCGTGACGTATGAAGGATCATAGTGCCTCTTGTTTAGGGTTGTGCAATGTGTTCTTGGACACTGTCACCCTGAAGACAAAGGCAGTGGCCCTTCAAAATGCCAGGAACTGCTCACCAGGCAGCAGGGTGTCACTGCCAGAAGACTTGACTTGTCCGTTTATGAAGACTACTTCAGGGATTACTAGTTTCTAAAGGACTCTGTTCACTGGAGTTATTTACTTGAGAATTTTTGAATTAAAGGTACTTCTTTCACTGTAAATGTAATTCATGTGGTGAAAGAGAAAAAAACTCTTCATTTGATATTGCAGGGATCCACATTACCAGCTTACAGTTAGAAGGCAAATTAATACACATAAACTGAGAATGGCTCCAAACTGAAACAGCAAGGTGTTTTGATGCTGGGCAATAATATTTATGGTTTGGGTGGTATACTTGCATAATTTTGTATCTGCTGCCTGTCCCACCTCTTTGATGATCTTCTGTTTTACTTCCAGTGTATGTTGCACGCAACGTTTCATCCCATTTATGTGGTACTGTTGTTAAATGTTGTGCAAATGAATAAGTAATTATTCTTTTGGAATGTACGTACATTTGCTTATATATGAAGTATTAATGTGTATAATTTCGTGGTATTTAATGTATGTGTTTTCTGTAAAAATTCTATCGTACTATTTTATGTTGGGCCATTCAACATCAACTCAGCACATTTAGAGCAAAGTTTAATGATTGTCTCAGAATATAATTAAACTAGCCATTTGCCAATCACATTACGTGTGGCCATAATGTTCACATGTTGCTCCATGGTCTCTTTCATCAGTTGTTTCCCTATTCTGAGAGCAAACTAGCCATCAGTCTTATCTGTCAGGGTGCTGCCATCTTGTGTTGTATTATGTGGTTGTTGCTCAACTATGTCTTCAGCCTCAGCTCATATGTTACAAACAACACACTATGTTGTGTTATATGCTCAGCACTCAACTCTTTGTTAAGCCTCACTGCATACCACACATGGATCCAGGTTGTGACCCACTCACTCATGGCCAGGGTGTTGTGTGTGTGAGGGGAGCTGGGAAAGGTTGTTGGCTGTGGCAAGTAAGAACCCTGAAATGTTATCGTCCTAACTGTGGATTAGGAGTCCTCCCTAAGAAGCTGAGTCGTGTGATGTAGTGAAGAAATTCCCTGCCATATATATATATATATATATGGTACAAAAAGTTTATTGCTGTATTTACAAGAAATTGTAACAGGTGCCTGTCTGGAGCCATGTTTTATATTACCCTGTCATCTGTGTAAGGCTTCCAAAGGGTTGGTTTTCAGAGGAAACACATACATCATATTGCCTTCAGCTGACAGTTTTCATTATGATGACCTGCCTTTCTTATCTTAATGAGGACCAAAGT
>Ga0123354_10016762_pt1 | contig 11482 bp, 6 predicted proteins | sample TergutLab28metaG_2_FD_97872 | JGI IMG/M metagenome (GOLD analysis project Ga0123354, IMG submission 97872) | Labiotermes labralis P4 segment gut microbial communities from Petit-Saut dam, French Guiana - Lab288 P4 | ecosystem: Host-associated > Arthropoda: Insects > Digestive system > Gut ... | reverse complement strand
CGTTGGAGGGAAGTAGCTGTACCAGTATGTGAGTACTTTATTAACTAACTCCATCCATTGCATCTTCCTATTACGCTTTTAACTATTCATATTTATTATCCAAAGAGTTTTTAACTTATAAACGCCTACGGTATTGTATACCTAGACTTTTGTAAATATGTTAATGTACCACCACCCATTACTATCAGAAGTTAACAAGCCAACACACACTGTTAGTTCATTTCAGTTAATCCTTGTATTTTATAGTATGACCTGTACCGGAGGTTGCGGTTACAGTTTCTAGTACTCCCGATGATGGGTGCTGTGACACCTGAAACATGTAAAGTGACTTTGCGGTAAATAAATATCTGCATACTGTTGCATCTGGTTGGATTTTTATTAACATATCTTATGCAACGTTTAGTAATTAAAGAAGTTTTCGTTACTTCTGTCAGCTTTACGTTGCCCAAACTGACTAGTACCGGAATATAAGGATTGGGCTAAACTTTACTGTATACTACAATTTACACTCAACATGGACTTTTAGAAATCTGGAACCTCAGAAGCCTAAAACTTTATCGTTAAAGAGAGGTTTCCTATATTCCCAGGCTCCGTTCAAGATAGGTTTCACTATATTACCACATGATACAAAATATAATATGTTAAAACCGCCGAAGTTTGAAATTATTAGGACTGATTAACGCAAGTTTAACCAATGATACATATATTACTCATTACTCCATGAAGCAGATCCCTTCTTGAGAAAGTAACCGGTTCACAGTTATTCAAGGAATATCCCGCGTTTTATGGAACCTGAAAATTCGTTACCGCATTCACAAGTGCCCGCCATCTGTCCTTATCCTGAGCCAGATCAATTCAGTCCATGCTCTCACACTCCACTTCCTGGAGATCCATCTTAATATTATCCTCCCATCTACGCCTGGCTTCTCCAAGTGTTCTCTTTCTCTCAGGTTACCCCACCAACCCTGTATGTGCCTTTCCTCACCCCGTACGTACTACATGCCCCACGATCTCATTCTTCTCGATTTTATTCACCCGAACATTATTGAGTGAGGAGTACAGATCATTAAGATCCTCATTATGTAGTTTTCCCTACTACCATCTTACCTAATGACAGAGATATACGTACATAAATTCAGCAAGCAAATTCCGTATTATTAAAAGGCAAAAAAAAATGCACTATTTAAATTACGATGAAACAGATAACAAAGCACACTTCATAGCAGGTGTCAACTCTTACATGTTTCGGCCCCAAGGTGTCGTCATCAGGGAGTTTATCAACAACAAAGTCTCGTAGGTCCAACTAATTCAGGCGTTATTCACCCTGATATCCATCATAAAAGTTAAAAGTATTTACATATTGCAACTCCAGAACACCCACACCAGCAGTACATGTCCACATTCCCGCAACAACAACAACACACAGCGAAGAGCTTCCACAGCTGCACATTTACATTCGTTTGTATTTCCTGTTAGACCACACAGAAGAACTAAGCAGATACTGGAAGATGGTATTAAAAAGAATTTTAACTGCTTGGAATACGAAGTTGTAGACTTGATTCGTCTGTCTCAGGTCCAGTGTCGAAACGTCGGATTGTGTTAAATGAAGAATATAGTTAAGAATATTGTATTTACTATGTTCCGTGTATTAAAGGGATATTTCAATGCACGAAATAGGAACAACAAATGCACGTACGTAAAATGTGTTTATCACATATTTTTCATCACCAATATGTTTCGATCGCCGTTGCGATCATCAACAGGATAACTTACCAGATTACAAGGATTCCTGCAAAATGTTGAAACACGAAGGCGAACCACTCAGCACTACAGAGCATGTCTCAAAGTTCATACTCGGTCACTGAATTTCAGCTCATTAATAACTACTAAAATCTGATAAAATCCGCCTCCTTTGAAAAATATAAAAACTGGGTGTATTGCTTTGTGTAGTTAATGTGCATCCTGTATTTTATATTTTGATGTGTGCTACAACGTGGAATATTTGAAACTGCTTTCTCTTGTAGCACACACTTCCATAGAAAACAAAGGGTACACATTAGCTACATAACTTGAACGTTGCCTTTTGTAGCACAACGTCCATAGAAAGTACAGGGTGCACATTAACTAAATAACTCGAACATTCCCCCTTGTAGCACACACTTCCATAGCAAGTACAGGGTTCACATTAACTACATAACTCGCACATTCCGCCTTGTAGCACACACTTCCATAGAAAGTACAGGGTGCACATTAACTACATAACTCGAACATTACCCTTTGTAGCACACACTTCCATAGAAAGCACAGGGTACACATTAACTACATAACTCGCACGTTCCCCCTTGTAGCACACACTTCCACAGAAAGTACACGGTGCATATTAAATACTTTACTCGAACATTCTCTTTGTGGCACACACTTCCATTACAAAGTACACGGTGCATATTAAATACGTAATTCGAATATTCCCTTTGTAGCACACACTTCCATAGAAAACACAGTGTGCATATTAAATACGTAACTCGAACATTCCCCCTAATAGCGCACCCCTCCATAGAAAGAATAGGGCGCACACTAACTACCTAAAGCAATACATCCAGTTTTTATCTTTGTAAAGAAATTGAATTTTGCCAGAATTTAGTAGACATTAATAAGCTAAAATTCAGTTACCGTGTATGAATTTTGACATATGCTGTGTAGCACTGAGTGGTTCGCCTTCTTGTTTCAACGGTTTGTCAGGATTCCTTGCAATCTTATAAGTTTTCCTGGTGATGATCGCAACGGCGATCGAAACATGCTGGTGATGAAAAATATGTGATAAACACATTTTACAAATGCGCATTTGGTCTTCTTATGTTAATTAAAAGACTTTTGTCCTCTGGTTTCTGCACCGAGTATGCTGACAGTTTTATCGACGTTTCATGAAATTCTTTTGGCAAGGTACCTACTCTGATAATGGAGAAAGGAAAGTCACATGAAACTTGGTATTCTTTTACAAGTCTGTACGATGTAACAGCGTAGTCCACGAATATCCAGAGTCGCGGTTGTAACAACCCTCATACTCACGGATGTGAACATTTTAATTCAGAAACAGAACGTGGAATTCTTGATCCTCAGCTTTCTCAATAGTGTTTCAGTTTTGTGAAGTTAACTGCACACGCACTAGAACCCGGTTATAACGACATGGGTTTATACGAGACCTAGTCCATATCGTCAGGTAATCTATGGCGTCAATTAATTCCTCAATGTTTACCATAACATTTCAAAAGTCGGTTAGAAAACACTCGTTTTTAAGGATGCAGAATATTCAGTCTTTTTCATGATGTTATAACCGAGTTCGACTGTATTTACAACGGGGTGCTGATAAGTCCTTAGCCCGACCTAATTTCCGATGTCGTTGGACGTAATCGATAGTGTAGTTAGTAAGAGCGAGTTGGGTCCATCATTCTTGCAGATTTGGACATGCGGAAGCTCTCCGGGAAGTGGGTCCTGAAATGACTGAACGGTGTCAGTCGTCTGAGCAAATTTTGGAATTTTTTCGACGCGATCCAAATGATTTCCTGTCGCGATTTGTCACCATGGACGAAACCTGGTTATATCACTACGACCCGGAGACAAAGTAACAATCAATGGAGTGGCGGCATAACGGCTCAACCCGCCCCGCCCCAAAAAATTCCGAGTGCAAATATCCGCTGGAAAAATTCTCGCCTCGATTTTTTGGGATCAAGAAGGCATCCTCCTCATTAATTATCTTCCAAAGGGCCACACTATCAACGCGGAGTATTACTCATCTCTAATGGTGCAATTGAAGGACATTTTGAAGGAAAAACGCCCCTAGAGGGTCACCAAGGTGGTCTTGTTCTTGCACGATAATGCCCCGGCTCACCGGGCACTTGCAACCCAGAAGACACTGGACTATCTGCACTTCCAGTGTCTTGATGACCCACCCTGTTCTCCTGATCTGACCCCGTCGCACAACCACCTGTTCCGTGGACTGAAAAACAATTGAAAGGTCGCCATTTTTGTCCGACGCGGGAGTCATTGCTGCCACGAAAACCTGGTTGGACGGACAAACTTCTGAATTTTTTTGAGTGGCTTGCAAAAGTTAGAGCAACGGGCTAAGAAGTGTATTGAGCTTCATGGGGAATACATTGAATGAATCCCGAGTTTGTTCGCTGTAGCTTTTTTCCTTCCTGTTCGGGCTAATGACTTTTCAGCACCCCTTTGTAAACATGCGTTTCGCTGTATGGAATATCTCCTACTATAATACCAATATAACTTCAATTTAATGTGCCATCCTCTTCAAAGAACCAGTTTATCTTGACCGAGCAAATGTACCATAGCAATTAAAATGTGAGCGGAAAAAATTCAGCCACAAAAATTAGTACTAAATTACATTCAATTTTAATTGTAAAATTATTCATGCTGTTGGTTGTGTAACTTCTTAACGAACGGTGCTCACTACATGGATGATTCGCTGTAACTTTTGTACAAAACGTTTCGTTGTAGACGAAGTCTAAATATGTGTAAATGCGTTTGGTATAAATTTAGAAATATATGCACATTGATTTCCTTAATATAATCAAAGAATTAATCTTTTAACGGAAACGCTATATGATGAGTCAAGTCTTCTGGGATTTAAGCCATATCCACTGGTAAATATTTATTGGCGTTTTGTAGTCAAGCGTTTCATGAAACTTTCTTGGACTGCTTGGGCCTTAAAATGTACGGCTTCTACGTTCACTGACTACGTCGTAAAAAATGTACCAGTCGACAAGGTGCAACAATCAAAGGACTTAAATATACAGCCACAAGGCTGCGAGAGCGTCAATGTAGCAGCCAGAAGCAATGTACTTTCTGTGCCTTGGAGTCTGAATGTTTATATAGCTCGATATTCACATGTGAGTTTATGTCTCAATATTCACACGTGAGGTGCGACCTGAATGTTTGTGACTTAATATTCACATGTGAGCTGGGATCTGAATGTTGATATAACTCAATATTCACGTGAAGTGGGACATCAATGTTTATATGTCGCAATATTCCCAGGTGATGTGGGATCTGAATGTTTACATGACTCAATGTTCACACGTGACTTAGAACCCGAATGTTTGCATGACCCGATATTCACAGGTGAGCCGGGATCTGAATGTTTATATCTGAATATTTACATGACTCAATATTCACACGTGAGCTGGGATCTGAATGTTTATATAACTCAATATTCACGTGAAGTGGGACATCAATGTTTATATGTCGCAATATTCCCACGTGATGTGGGACCTGAATGTTTACATGACTCAATACTCACACGTGAGTTAGAACCCGAATGTTTGCATGACCCAATATTCACACGTGAGCTGGGATCTGAATGTTTATATAACTCAATATTCACGCGTTACGTGGGACCTGAATGTTTATACGACTCAGTATTCACGTGAGGTGGGACATGCATGTTTATATGTCGCAAAATTCCCACATGATGTAGGACTTGATTGTTTAATGCCTCCATATTCACTCGTGAGGTGGAACCTGAATGCTTATATGGTTTAATATTCACAAGTATTTCAGGCTTTGTATGTTATGAATAAAGTGAGAGCAGAAGCGTTTGATGAACCTCAGCAAACAATTTTTAGTTTCTTGGAGAACGCCTAGAAGTCGGTTTGATTCCAGGAATTCCAGCAGCCGGCCGCCTTGACATATATTGCCTTGGTTTTAGGAAATAACAGAGAGGGTTCTGAAGTTCCAAGTTGTTACTGCAGTCTCTCTTGAAGCTTTCCATAATTAAATTCATCGAAACTGAACTGCTTCTTATCGAGGCCACCAAATTGGCTTTTTAAATTAAAATCCGCGTTTCACTTGCAACTGATCATAAAACTGTCGTCTTCTACAGGGGAAAGGTCTCGACACTCCAGTGTAGCCAATATACTGCAGTCTCTCTTCAACTCATTAGCTATTTTATCAATAGCTCATGCCATAAACTGCGCCCCAAAGTTTTCAGAATTAACTAACTCAATTAGGATGATGAATGGACATTAAATTTTGAACAAAGTACACAAAGAACCGACCCAGGCCATTGCTCAAAATAACTTACACTTGCATCAGTGTAACTAAGCAACCATAAGTTTCTTACATGGTTAACTGTTTAAAGTGAAATGACAACAATACTATATAACCCATATGCTATAACATTTGAAAATTCTAAATTTTAACCACGATTTGAGTTTGTATGTTCCTTATGATTCACACAAGAAACAGAGATTATTGTATTACATTCAATTAAGCCAGTAATCTTGGGGGAAATTCAGTATTTAAAAATGGAGGGAAATCTGCCTATAAAGAAGCTGCAAGGGACGGTAATGTTTCCGCAGGAGGCAAGTTCACTTTAATATGGGTATATAAATTAAAAAAAAAAAACTCCTGAGGACTGTGAAAGTGTTCCACTAAAGACAGGATTCCGTTCTATCCAGCTTCCTTTTAAGACAGGCTTCACTCTATATTAACCCTTTAAACGCCAAATTAAATCCCATCTGCCATTTGCTGGCATTATTAGGAGCTCACCCTATTCTCCACTTTAGCAGGGTAAAGGTTAACAGGAAATTTTTAAACAGCCCAAAGGTGTTCGCTACTGCGCAATATTAGCTATAATTATCACTAACAGCTTATCCTTCCTAACTGTGTGTCCCGCAGATTAGCGAGATCCTACTGAAATTCCGCCAACAGATGCCTTCTATATTCAAATGTGGGTATTTGAAATGGTATAGTGATGAAAGGCTACTAGCAACAAGTGCCACCAGCTCCTTAGAAGAATAGTTATATCAGTGTGTTTTAGTCACCAAAATTTCTAAAGTCACGCCAGTAGCATCAGTGAGGACAACCATACAGCAAGAAGTTACTTGCACTAACACTTTAAAGGCTGATATTTTATATTTAAAATTCCTGCTTATACCCGCAGAAAACACACAGCCTGCATTGCAAAAACTATTCTGTCAAAGTTATATTGGCAAAACAGTCAGTCTTTTTTGTGTAACCCATACCAAGGAAAGAAAACCAATACTTCGTAACGTTACAGAAGAGGGACTGATCTAGAAAGGGTTGTTAATTTTCAAAATGGCGGTACACTTAATAATCACTGTGCTTTAAATAGCTAAAGAATTTACAACTCCGTTATCTTCTGAGTGTGTTTGGCCATAATGAGATAGCCGAAGGATTTCAACTGAGTGTACCATTCACACAAGCATTTATATAATTGTGATAATATTCCGCACAGCAGTGATGCCAGCGCCTTCCTGATAGTACTTACCGTCGCAAAGTAAGATAAAAAGATAATTCGTTTATGTACGGTATTAAGAAGTGCCAGTAATATAGCCTTTGAATAGTACTTGGAAAATTCTTTCGTCGCATGTTGGGTAAGGGGGAGTCACACTCTATCGTGAACGAGGTTTCTTCCTTGTCTTCCTCAGATCTTCCAGAAACCTCTGAGATAACTTCCCAAATTAGCCTACGACAGCTGCCTTACACTTCTCTTCACGATTAATTATTCTCTAATATCAACTTAAGGTGGGGTCATTCACTTCGTTTCACACAAGCAATACTACAAATAAAAAACCTCAACATAACTGTCAATATTAAACGCTGCAGCGTGTTGCGGTTCGCTATCTTTGGTAGCCTTCATGTAAGGCATCAAGCCGAAACATGGTGCTATAGTTGTGCTGTTTAATTTTAATATATTTGTATTGGCCGTTTTTAATTAGTTCAAAATTTTCGTCTCTACATAGTACAAGTTGTGGTCAGAGACATTAAATAATCCGCAGTATCGGAAAGATGATATTTTTGCTAAATAAGTAAGATGCGTGTCGAAGTTCTTTAACAGTTGTGTACTGAACAGGGTACTAACCTTTAGACGTTCCGCGCGTGGTGAGCAGACGGTCTGTTCAACGACGAGGCAGCACGAAGCTGAGGTTGGCGGGCTACTGCAGAACAATTCTGCTCGTTCCGACGCCGGCCGTCGCTGCCTCCTCCCTCCACACCTAGCGCTCCCCCGCGCCTGCTTGCCTGCCGTAAGAAATAACGTAATTCTGTTACCCATGTCAATAGCCGACAAAAGGCAAAAGTGATGGCAGGATGACACCGCGTTCCTTTGTGTCCTGTTATACCACTCTAAATTTACTCTATGGACGTCATTTAGGTGATAATTATATACCATCAGTTTGGACAATCAGGACATAACATTTCCGGGTTCACAATCGGAGATCAACTATCCTGCTGTGGATGTCCTGGGCTTCCGCATTTCCCCAGGCAAACGCTCGGATAATACGCTATATCTCGCCAGGATACACCGTAAAATATTGTATCCTCTAATCTTCCTACCCTTCGACATTATATAACCTGAGGTACTGACTTCATTGCTAGTTAAACCATAAAGCACCTTTGGAACAAGGGAATTAGTCTGGTGGTTAGACGTAGGTAAAAACTGAGAGTACGTGCTTCTGGGTTATGACACCGTGCAGTCTGCTACGTACGTACTAGGTATGTACCAATGTTTCTACGATCATATGCCATCATCTTCAGGGTAAAAGCGAACATTTAAACTAAGAAAGATTCTGATGTCACTGAATGTATATAATGTGCATGAGTAAGCCTAGGTCACGTAGTATGGGCCTAGTATGGGCCAATGGATGCAGCCAAATTTAAGGCAGGCCTAGAAATGTATCCGAATTTTGTACTTCTCAAATTTTTAATCATTGATATTCTTATAATCTGCTTAATATACGTTTACCCTGCCCCCATATTTACTGAGGGACGAGCGATTTCGATTCTCGGTAGGGTCCTTGGAAAATTTCAAGTGATCTCTTGCTTCTGTCCATTATTCAGTAGACCTGGGGCCCACCCAGTCTCTAACAGAAGTGAGTACCAAGGAATTAACTTGGGAGTAAAGTGCGGCCGGCGCTTGAAGCTGACAGCTGTGCCGCCCTTGTTATGCCAAATATCCAAATAAGTATAGTAACCCAAAATTCCGCCCTCCCACTTGAGTCTTCATGACTTGTTATGGGAAATCATTAACTTTGCCATACTTTCAATAGTTTTGTACATTAAAATTGGAGGCAGTACGCAGGTAGCAGAGTAAGTGGCACCGTAACTCACGAGAATATACAATACGTCTGATCGATTACTCTTGATACATTTTGCGGATTTAGTAAAATCATGGATAATGTGTGTACTCATGCTCAGAGCACACAACACATGTAAAGTCTTAATTAACACCATTAATTTGACGAGGGTTATGTTTATTGTTTATTTAGCGACTACATTTGTTTAGAGCAACACGGTTATCAGTGAACAATGAGTCGTAATGGATGATGAAGGAAGCTGTAATGGCCTCATTGTAGAAATTGTCAGGACATTTACTTGTACAGACCGAAAAAACAATAACAATACATCAGTAAGAAAAACCTGTCATACCGAGATTTAAATTTGCCTCCTCCCCCATACGCAGTGAGGTTAGGTAGTGAAACACGTAAAGCAAACAAATATCAGTGAATGGAACATTTAGAAAAAGTTTACATCAAACGCGGGCGAAGTTCACATTATTGAAAATCCGAGGAGAATAATCTATCTTGAATTAAACTTGAAAACATAGAGTCACATTTCTCAGTTTCGTATCAGGAATGTTGAAACTGCTAATTTCGTGTTTTTGTAACACACACCTTAATGATCACTTGACATATACTCAAAACTTTAAGAAATTTCTCGCCTTTATAGTGCGCGAACACTAACCGTGACCCGCAGGGCAGTCTGTGACCGCTAGCTACAGCAGATGTTCCTTAATTTCATATACTGTATAGTAATAAAAAAGGTCATAGTCATCATAGACATTAGTGACTATGAAGTTATTATTACTATATATATGTAACTACGTAGGAGGGACGAGGTAACGGGAGAATGGAGGAGATTGCATAACGAGGAGCTAAATGATCTGTACTCCTCACCCAATATTGTGCGGGTGATAAAATCGAGTAGAATGAGATGGGCTGGGCATGTGGAGCGTATGGGTGAGGAGAGGGGGGTGTGTGGGGTATTGGTGGGGAAACCGGAGGGAAAGAGACCACTGGTGAGACCTAGGTGTAGATGTGTGGATAATATTAGGATGGATCTCCAGGAGGTGGGATGTGGGTATGTGGTCTGGACTGGGTTGGCCCAGGATAGAGACAGGTGGCGGACGCTTGTGAGTGCGATAATGAACCTTCGGGTTCCGTGAAATGCGGGGAATTTCTTGACTAGCTGCAAACCAGATAGCTTCTCAAGAAGGACTCTGCACCATGGAGTAAGTATATATATGTAACTGGTTTTATTAGGTTTTAAATATTGGTGTTGCTCCCTGAGTATGGCGGCAGACAGTTGAAACGTTCAGGAGAGTGGACCATATTACTATGTACACATCGCATTTGCAAGTGTTTTTTTTAATCCAAAGAAACATATAATACTGTAGGCAACGTACAGCATCAAAATAAAACACATTGATTCAGTTCATACACTCAGTTTCTATTAATAGACGATAAAATTTTCATAGTAAAGTATTATGTCATTATTCTTCCATCTACACCTAGATCTTAAAAATGTTTTCTTTTCTTAAGTAATTCCCGCTCTCTTATTAAGAACGATAAATTTCAGGTCCTTAAAATTCACTTTCTATTTTGACATCTGAAGCACCGGTCTTCGAAGTTCCTTCCGTTATAATTCTGAGTGTATTACAAGTTCCGCCCATTTAAATCTTTCCTTCGTGTAAATATCGTAAACATTAGACGAGGAATACAATTTAAGAATCTCACTACAAGTATGTAATTTATTTCCACCCTGCTGTTGGTAACAAATTTAGGTCCCACCATTTTGCTTAGTACGTCTTTCGCAAACACCTTCATTTCAAAAGTAACAGTCTACGTCAACAGAATGAACACAAAAGTGCAGGACGTAATGTGTTGCAAATTATATGTTTTGTGGCTTTTATAATCGGTCGCTAGGCAACAGATTTCTGGCGTCTAATACAGTAAGCTGCAGCCGGGATGGGATCGACCTTTATGGGGGTGACTTCGGGTTGTCCTGAGTAGTTCGTGGGCCCCCTCATTCAAGGACCCTGGATATTTAATTGTATTTTGAGTCTGAAATGCATTCTTAGCACATATATAAATTTCTTGAAGAATTATTTCTATGTGTCTGTTTGTGTATGGGAAATGGCATAAACATCGTATTGTTGAAAGCTACCAGGGAATATATACTCACATACTCCATGGTGCAGAGTCCTTGAGCAGCTAACTGGTTTGCAGCTAGTCAAGAAATTCCCCGCATTTCATGGAACCCGAATGTTCATTACCGCACTCACAAGCGTCCGCCAACTGTCTCTATCCTGGGCCAGCCCAATCCAGTCCATATACCCACATCCCACCTCCTGGAGATCCATCCTAATATTATCCACCCATCTACGCCT
>Ga0123354_10016760_pt1 | contig 11482 bp, 7 predicted proteins | sample TergutLab28metaG_2_FD_97872 | JGI IMG/M metagenome (GOLD analysis project Ga0123354, IMG submission 97872) | Labiotermes labralis P4 segment gut microbial communities from Petit-Saut dam, French Guiana - Lab288 P4 | ecosystem: Host-associated > Arthropoda: Insects > Digestive system > Gut ... | reverse complement strand
CTAATAAAAAACAATTTTATAAGACACTAAAAAAATTCTTACTATTGGGCTCATTCTACACGATAGAGGAATTTTATAATTGGTCTGCTATAAGTGAACTTCATGCAGCCTATCTATAAACCAATATATGTTTTAACAACCTTTATGACTGCAGCAGTGTACTTTTAATTTTATGGTACTTTTATGGTATTTTTAGGGTACTTTTATGGATATTTCACATACCGTACAAATAATAATTCATTTATAATTATTCTAACTACTGATATTATCTATATCTAATCTAAAGAAATGTTGTCAAACCCAATGTAACATACACATTACTACTATTATATGAGAAATTAGAATTACATGGCAAAACATACTGCCATACTGTAATTAATAATGCATCAGATGCATTTCATATATTTAGTCATGTTTTGGAACGAGTGTCAGGATGACATGAACCCTGACACCTTTGTTGTATATGTAACTGTATTTCTTGTTATACAGCTGTATCTCTTCACTATAATTGTAATTCATAGTTTTCCATTATTGTTTCTATATATGACAAGTTCAATATACTATTTTGTCGAACATAATACAAATTTTAAATAATTGTAACTTGTTGGGGTAGGTTCAATGCTCTTGATGTAAGGTTATACATTGGTCCTTGAGTACATTTATGAGTCTTCCAGGGTGTCACTGTAATTGGGGGGAATTAGTAGGTTGACTTTCTAACAGCAGGGTCGTAAATAACACTCAGGGTTTTCTGGATCGATGGAAGCTGTCCAACTGCATTTTGTATGGAACCTTTTGTAGTCTTAAGACAGGATGGAAGACCAGATGAGATGCTTGACTTTTGTTCTGTTTTAGTACAGTCCAAACATAACTGACTGCTAGAAGTCTTATTTGTATCTTTTCGAGCGTGGGAGCAGGAAATCACAAGAGAAAGTTAAGTCAGTGACAGACAAGAGTTGAACGTTAGCGGTTGAACCCAAGGGAGGTAAATGTTGTGTCACAGTCTTGTAACTAAGAACAACCGCTGTGGTTACTTCAGATTTCTGGCTGCTAAAAGTTGGTGTTAAATTTGAAATAAGCGGTAAATAAAATAAATGATCTACTATCCGTTGCTAGTGCTGACACTATGAAGTCTGATACAGCCTACACATAAATATTCCCTGAGATAGGACAAGCAAACCGGCATGAGCTAGTTAGGTCTTTGTACGGGTGAGAGAGGATGGTTGCAGAGAAGTGGCGACCAACCACAGGGCTCGAAAAGGAGTGAAATCCTGCACTTTGAAGCAAATAACAAATTGAGTGACTGGACAGAGTGTAACTAAAGTAACGCAAGTCAAAAGTTCACCAATGTTAAAGAAACTCTAACCTCTGCGTTCAACAAAATATTAGAAGACGGCAGCAACCTAAGCACACTTTCTTCCGTCCTTCCTGTATTCACAGACAGCAGACCTACACCACCGCGATCTGCAGGTAACAGATAACAAGTAGCAGTTCACGGATCACCAGCGAGATCGACTCCCACCACTCCACAAAGACCGTCCTCACTACGCGAGCAGAAGCAACCGCTAGTAAAGCATCCCACACCAACTCAGTGCAAACACACATCTCTTTGAATAACTATTCAAACATGTTGATGCGAACACCATACATTACATGAAAATGATGTGGAACGATACTAAGGTTACGACAGGACTATGTACTTAGCACCTTAGCACGCTAACTCCTAGGCCTACCCCATATTTGTAATCATGTTTGTACTTATACTATAACCCTAGCATAAGAGTTGTACTTATATTATATCCCTAGCATAAGAGTAGTACCCACTTTGAAAAAAAAAGACACTACAAAGCTACTAATGGTAGTCCGCCTGATAAAACCCAGGACCATGGTACCCACTGTTATAATGAGATCTCGACCCCCCCCCCCCCCCTCCCCCAGAACTCCCCAAGAACCATCCACGCATTCCTGTATAACTGAGCCGAAAGTCCAGTCACAACCTGAAGATGGCCCACATATAGGGCCAAAATATGTCATTATAATCCTCCTGTAATACTAGAGGCAAATATGGTTGTGTTCGACTGTAAGTATTATTGTATTACTGTTGTACTAACACAACGGGGATGACACACATCAGAATTACAACATGCACTCGGTACAGCATTCAAATATGCAGAGAATTTCAATATATTACAGCTGTGCCAATTTTGCTGTATAAGCAGAAGGAAGGGGAAGATTTATTGTCATGTTATGTAGAAACAAAACACAAATCAGAACTCTGCATACCGCAGAGTGAGAACAGACTGCCATAAGAAATTTACATCAGTAAACTTGCAAAACTATTCGTATATTTTAACTTGACTGAAAGTTAACAATTTTCCTTTTAATAATAAATCCCCAAGCTCTGTTGAATTCCATCCCATTGCTAGTTCAGTGCCTCCATTATCATTGTGAAACATTTGCCATACCTGTGAATGCAACAGGAAGAAGTCTGTGGTCACTTTTAGTATGCAAGAAGGAACGAAATGATTGAAGTATTCACTTTCTTGTCGGTGTTTGACAAATGGAAGTTGGGTTATTGTAGATATTGCCCATTGAAGGTGATTGATTTTTTGCAGAGTTGAGAAATACAATGTGTGTGCATGTAGAATGTTTTGTAGCTTGCAGCCACAAGCTACAGAACAACCTACATGCACCAATACTTCAATCACCATCTGAAAGTCTAACATACACAGGAATTACTTCATACCCAAATACGTGTGTGTGTATTACATACCAATAAACTTGACATGTGTTTAACAGTTCCATAATTTAGCATACCTGTGTACAAATACACAGACTTGTAGACTACAATTCAAATCATGTTCCTGTATATATCACCTTGAACTTGAGTGCTTCTGTGACAAAAAACTTTTAGAGTAACCTCTTCCAGAACACCAACTGACCATATGATTTGATATTTCTTTAACAGTGCATCATAACATCTTATCTGATTATAAATATTCATGTATTGTTTTTAAAAATACTACATGCCATTTTAACATTTACAAAAATTTTTAAATCCTTAATTGCTTTCGTGTACACCTTGTAAGTAATGTGAAATCGCATTGTACATACAACTCACTGATTGTACCATTTACATGTGTATGTTTGCCTGCAGATGGTCTAAAGAAAGACCGAAATATGTAGCCACAGTAAGATACCAATATCATATACTATGTAGTGTTCTTGACGGAGTAATCTGTTTTATTTTTATGTTCATAACCGAGCACTTCGTTGAATAAATATTTATTAGTATACCAACAAATGCACAAAAAGTAGTATCAAATTAATATTGAAATTACTCCGACATGTTTCGGTGTTCTTATATCATCCTTAGGGAGCTCACAATTTTTGTCAGCTAAAGTTATGAATTATTGATTGATAAAATACAATATACCAGTATGTCTTAAGTTGAGACATCCCCATTGTGTATGTAACAATAAAGTAAAGGACAATATAAGTCACAACACAACTGCTTTATTAGCTGGGTATAGCTACGGTGTTAATGAAACAACATGTTTCGGCCTACTTGGAGACCATCATCAGGTTTACAGATGTTAGCTATAGGAGACTAATAACAATGCGTGATATGTGGCAGATGTTGTGATCTCATCATCTAGGTCTTATCAAACATAAAGAAGAAAATCTGCATGTAGGAGGGTACTGAAAGTGTGGTGATTGGAGTCACCTGAGCAGGTGAGGTGGGGGACGTGCGTGCGTGTTGTTGGTCTGGATTATTCCTGGAGGAGATACTACCACTAAATTTAACACAAAATGGCCGCTACGTAGCAACCACACAGCAAAGGATCTTTTTCGCACGCAAACTAGACAAGATTAAGAACAACGATAAATTAGTGCAGTGACAACATACATCTAAATAGTGATCCTCGTATGTAAGAAAGTATTGTGTCAGTGCTACACGCAGTTACCCAACACCACAGTGATAGGCACACTTGTGACTAAGAACCAACACAGAGGATGCCTCTTGAACAGATCACTGACACTGGCTTTAACCATAATAGGAAAAAGGACCACGCACACCACCATGCTTACACCTGTGACCCCTAGGGTGACACAAAAGCAACCACGCATGTAGGCCGTGTACACCAGGTAATTACCAACTGAGAAACCCCCAATGTCAACAAAAGCAGGCCAACAGAGTTGAAGGGCAACGACACCCGTCAGGAATACTCCAGACCAACCAACCAACCAACCAGATCATCCTGTAATACATTTTCTTTTACATCACAAATAGTATGTTGTCATTACAGTGGAATGTCAGTAACCAGATCCGTAAAAAAGCTGTTTAGTCTCAGTCTTCATGTCACACTGATGCATGTTCTGCATCAGACAGTGCTGTATATTCCATATTTATGTGGCAGCAATATCACACCTCAAGTCACATGCAGTGTAATGATAGTAAAAGAGTTCTTTCACAGCCTTATACCTCGACCCGATTTAATGAATGAGATTACTTCTTTTCAATGAACTAACTTCGTAGGTTCTGTAGTATGTTGTGTCTGAGGGGTTATTTTGCAGCTCTTCGTTAGCTAAGTTTAAATAAGGCACAGGTGTTTGCATTATAGAATATTAATATAGAATTACTGCTGTAATACATTCATTGTTCATGTGTATCAAAATGAGTTGGGTACAGAAGAAGCATTATCAGTTAATGGGACTTGAAAGTTGTAGTGTAAAATGTAACCAAGAGTTACTGGTTTTGTTATGTTCCCTTCCAATGTGTACAAAGAAAAATGCAGGAATATATTTACTGCTTCCTGATCAAGGGTTGTGCTATTAATTATAAGGGATTAAAAACAGAGCACAGCACAAGGCATTGTGTGTATGCTGTAATCTGTCAGTGTCAGTGGCTGTTATGTTCATATATTCATGGACTTATCTCACAAAAAATTTGTAATAAAAACAAAGAGTGTCTTCTCATCATGTTCACACTGTAGGTTTACTATATATATATATATATATATAAACAACAACATTTGCTGTCATCAGTGTCTTGAACTGTCATTCTGACAAATTTTTATGTGCTTTATCAATCAATCAATCAATTTATTTGCCTTCCGTTAAATCTTTACAGATATGGAGGTAGTCATAGTCAACTTTGTCATCATCATCATCATCATCAACATGAAAACAACAACAAAAACATCATATAATTGTATTATAATTGCAACATCTATTATCCTGTAGAGAATTCTGTGTCTTAGTAACACATTAAATGATTGTGTTTCAGGTCAGGCTGAGACAAGTGGAAGAACTGCTCAGCCAGAAGTTTCCATAGGCAATTTTCACCCAATTAGAATTTTGGTTGAAGGAGGATTCGGAAAAGTGATTCTGGTTGAGAAGAAATCATCAGATGGATCTGACCAACGTTTTGCCATTAAGGTCCTGAAGAAGTCTCACATTGTCAGTTGTTGCAGTGTCTTACACCGTCACTGAAAAGGAAGCTTTGGTCCTTGCTTCTGGGCATCCATTTATTACGACACTGTACTCGTCCTTCCAAACAAAGAAAATTTTAAATTTTTTGAACCTGCTTCATATTCCCAGAGAGTCATTAATACTGAAATTTACCATCAGTTTGAAAATGTAATGTTTAGGTGCATTTGCAAAATTGCAGAAGTGGATTATGAGCTTCATCATGTCTGCCTGGCTGTTCATCTGCCTGTCTGTCGGTGTGGAACAACTCTGCTCCCACTGGACACATTTTCATTAAACTCAAGTTTATCAAATTTAATGAGAATCTTTCGAAAATCTGTCAAAATAATTGGAGTTTCACTAAAGTGTGATAAGAAAAGCTGATAGTTTACATAAAGATGTTTGTGCAGTTTTTATAAAATCAAACCAAAAGTCTTTGAATGAGAACTGTTTCAGACAGTTTGTAGATAAAAAAAAAATTATAATAATAATAATAAAATTTAAAAAATCCCATATCTTTTTCCAAAAATCATGCCATTTATGAGATAATTTGAGAGCCAACCAAGTCACAAATGACAATATAATACGGTGTTTGCCCTTTGCGTGTTGGATAACGAAGGTTACAGGTACACATTAAGAATATTAAATGTTTATGGCTTTTCCACAGAAAGAACTGTTATGCAAATTCACCTCAGTGTTATGTGTATACGTATGTTGTCTGTTTTGTTGTATGTGTCTGCAGACTGTAATATTGGCCAGTGGCTTATTGTTATGTTACTGTCATATTATACCCTACCTTCTGATAAGGAAAAGAATGTATAACATCCTAATTGCTAAGAGTTATATTTATGTAGGACAGACAGATCTTGCTGTTTTACAGTTTGCACACACGTACCTTAACAGGTGACTTGTTGTAACTAACATACTGTATACATCTTTGATTTGCAGGGACCTAAAATTGAACAATGTCCTTATCGATGGTGATGGGCACTGCAAGATAGCAAATTTTGGATTATCCAAGTTAGGTGTCTTCAATGGACATAAAATTGAAGCCTATGGTGGCACACCATGTTACATGGCCCCAGAGGTAATTATCGCTTTATTTTAAATGTGAATGCTTTGTATTTTAATTAACGATTATAATTTTGTGTTATTGTTGTTATTTTGATGTTAAGTGGTTAATCCTTTTATCATTTTTAAATGGTAAGCAAGAGTGTTGTGTTAATGTATGGTTAAATTTTATTCCCTGGTGTGTTTAGATGTTGCGGGGTCATCCGTGTGGCCAAGAAATAGACTGGTGGGCCCTGGGGATCATCATGTACGCCATGACGGCTGGAAGGTTTCCATTCACTGATCCTGATAAATAGAGGCTGCGACACAAAATCAAGTACCATGAAGTGAAATATCCGACGGGGATATCGAAAGAGGCTAAACTGATAATGAGGAGGGTAAGTATTATTAATATTAAGACTGAAGCATTCCATGTGCTAGAGAAGGATTTGAAGTGAAGGAAGTGTAAATGTACTAACTGTTTCTTGTTCTTTCCAGCTCTTGACAAAGGATCCATATGAACGTTTGGGTGCTTACGGCCGGCTCGACAGTGTCAGAGAACAGCCATTCTTCACTCGACAGTGTCAGAGAACAGCCATTCTTCAGAGGAGTTGATTGGCGAGCCCTCCAGAAGAGGATAAAGCCACCACAGAAGCCGATGATCGTGAAGGTAAGTAGCACAGACTCTGTGTTCATTTCCTGTCATAAGCCATTTTTCTTAACATTACATGCTAATTAGGGAAATAACAGTTTTATAAGAAGCACCCCTTTCATATAGTAGTGAATCTGGATTGATCATGTGGGTTGGGTGGTTGACATATTGGTGGGTATAGCAAAGACATTTGCTTTTGTGTGTGTGCATGTGTTTCTTGAGTATATTAGGTACCGAGTAAGTTTTTTATGTTTGTATAAGAATTCATATTCAGATCTGAAATGGATAATATGGAGTATAATAAAAATCAGTAAAATTATAAGGAATTTTGTTTGTTTTATTTGTAAATACTGAAACACAATGGGACGTCTTCAATTAAAATATTTTATGGAAAACAGCATCTTACGCACAGAACTTGAAAATGCAAAGTCAATGGCTACTGCCTTGCGATTGATTCCGGGCGTGGCTCATGCTTGCGACGTTTTTGACATGTTATCCTAGGCAGGAAATACCTGCTTCTCAATCCAGTCGATAGTACCATAGATTGCATTTAGATGTCACTATGATGTTGCCCCCACCATGTATGCTGAGCAAAAACCTGGTTAATGCGCGTGTGTGATCTTGTTCAAACTGTGACAGACGCTGTGTTTGAGGAGCACTGTTTTGTTGTGGTGTTGGATGTCATGGATTTGGGAGTGTTGCAGAGTTTAGCTGTATGAAAAGAGGCAATTCGTTGTTAAAGTGATTTGAATCTTGGAGTTATTATTAGGAATCTAATGTAATAGGAATTTGCAGTGTTTATACTGATTTGAGATAAGTTTATGGCCCACGAACCGCTCATTTCTTGAAGTCAATGTCCCTCATTGCTCAGGATTCATAAGTCATAACCTTTGGACAGTATTACATTTGAAAGCATATAATCTCAACAGTTGATAGTTTTATAATAACAGAATAACAGATCCACAAAAGTAGTATGTTTGGAGATGAAATGATGAAAGATCCTGTTCTATGGAGAGACGTAGGGCTGTTAAATGTAACTGGAATTTGTGGACCAGTTATTTAAACATATGTATTCTTGTCTTGTGACAGACCTGAATGTCCCTGACACTTGTTTTGGTTTTTAAATTGAAGTAACCATAAAGCAGTCGATTGTGGAAGTGAAGTATTGTATTAATCTGTGCAGTATTGCTGTGAACTTGTGTACATTCTTATCCTTATTATACTGTGCAGAGAATTTGGTTAACAGAATGGTATCTTCATAAGTATGTGACTTGATTATGAATTGTAAATTTAAACATCCACATTTTTGCAGAAGTGGCTGGTTAAGAACTGTTGGTTGCAGAACAGGACAGATGGTTAAGGGTTGAAAGGGAATCCCAAAGTAAAAGTAGTCATAATTTGATGAAATTAAAGACCATGAGTATTAATTAGTAGGCATGTAAATTTACCGGTTTTCACACTGATTATTTTGTGTTGGGACATTTAATTGGAATGAGACTTTGTAATCCACGTTTATAATTCTGACTGCAGAGTGTTAATATGAATAAATGAAACAGTTGTAAGTGCAGTGAGATGTTTCTGTTTTCCTGAATAGGTGGTTTGACAGTAAAATCTAAAATGAGTGACAGGAATAGCTAAGCTTCCTTCCACATCAGCTCTTTACATTGAACTTCGTATCCTACACCACCATTGTAATTGTACTTGTGTATGTATGTGTGTTTGTATACGTAAATATGTTCTTTCTCCTAGTATGGGACTAATGCTTTTGTGGAGATGATGTCTAGCATAGCGTGAAAGGGCATTTTGGAAAAGAATGCAGAGTACTTACAACATGTGATTGTAGATGGGAGGATACTGAAATGGCTGTAAAAGTAGTGGGATTTATGGGGTGTAGTCAATAAGTTCCCGGATGGAATTTTTCACGCTCGTACAGAGCATAGTTACCACACCAGCTGCTAGAGGTATTATTCCCAAAGTATTGTGGGCTAGTGTGCTGAAAGCCAGCTTTCTGTGTGCTTCATGTGTGATGCAACTCTAGCTTTTATCAAGAGGTGCAACGTTCTCTCTGCGATTATAGAGTTGGCGGATTTCCGTGAACGACGTGCTTGCATCAAATTCTGTTTCAAGTTAAGGAAAACTGCTACAGAATGTTATGAAATGTTGAAGACAGCTTTTGGGGAACAATCTATGGGTCGTTTCCAAACCAAAACTCAATCCAGTCAATGGGAAAGTCCAGGGACACCTCAAGCAAAGAAGTCAAGGCAAGTGCGATGCAACATCAAGTCAATGTTGATTTGTTTCTTTGATCAGAAGGGAATTGTTCACAAAGAATTTGTTCCTCCTGGTCAAACAGTTAATGCTGCATTCTACGTCAAAGTTTTGAAATGTCTACGGGAGAATGTGCGAAGCAAGTGACCTGATCAGTGGCAGAACAACACATGACTGCTCCACCATGACAATGCGCCAACCCATGCTGCCCTCCTGACTCGATGGTTTTTTACTGATAACAACATGACTGTGGTGCCACATCCTCCCTACTCGCCCGACCTTGCACCCAGCAACTTTTTCTTATTTCCAAAACCGAAAATGAAGCTTAAGAGGTGAAGATTTCAGACGGAGGAAATTCAAGCAGAGTCGCAGGCCATCCTGAAAACGCTACGAGAAAATGACTTCCAGGTATGCTTTAAAACTGGCAGCGCCGCTGAGATCATTGTCAAGCCTCAGAAGGGGACTACTTTGAAGGTGATGCCAGCCCCTAACGTCTAAGGTAGCCTTTCTGTGTTTTAAGTCATCAATCCAGAAACTTATTGACTAACCCTTGTATGTAGCTCAGGATAGACCCACCGTCAGGCTGTTCCCATTATGCTGATGTCATTTAAGGTTACACAAAACTTGTAGAATATCTTGTTGAGCTGAAAAACACAGTGCGTGACAGAGGGACTCTTTTCCTTATAGTAATTTAGCTGTGCCAGGATGACAACGATTTAGCCAGGAGAGTCCTATTTAGTGAGCCAGAAGGAAAGCGCCCCAGAGGTAGACCCAGATTGCGCTGGGAAGACAGAGTGAAGGAAGATGTAGCAAAGCTAGGATGTAGAAATTGGACAGTAGCTACCCGAAACCAGAAAGGATGGAGGAAACTTTTGAAGGAGGCTGAGGCCCACCCCGGGCTGTAGCGCCATTGGAAGAAGAAGAAGAAGAATTTAGCTGCTTAGTTTCTTACCCATTTAATCAAATGTTGTTTGGCAATTCTTATTTCTGTATGTAAATGCATGCAACTGCATGTGTGTGTGTGTGTGTGTGTTCCTTTGTAATTTCCTATTTTCCTTCTGATTTAACAGTTTATTCAGTAGCATTGAAATTTCAATGTCACAACGTATGAATTACTACACTGTTTTATTTACCACCAAGTTCAGCTTTTTGAAGCACTCTATATGTTTCAAACCTCAATTCTGGACAGACCCACATACTTCATAAAAAATCACAGAATATGAGTTGCCTGAATGTTTATATATTTATGAAATATTATGACCATCACACAGGCACAACATATAGTGGTCCTGTGGTAAGATTAACGTTGCGATATTTTCATTCAGTGGGTTGTTAACTTATGGCCTATCAACAACAAAGCAATATCAGGGAGGTTTCCATGAATCGACTGTTGATTCCTATCATTCCAATCTATTGCCAAATGAAGTAATCATTACTTAAGTGAATTAAAATTTCTAATATTGTCCTTTCTCTTTGCAACTGGGAAATTGCATGGCCAGACTGATACTGAATCTATGTATTTCACATGTATGTTGCATGATTTTTGCACATACTGAAATAATGTGGCTCATCGTTTCTTTCGTTAGGAGCAATATCACACTCAAATTAGGATCCTAGACGATGGACATTGAAGGGATATGAGGAACCTCGAAAAACAACTCAAGGAGGTGAAGACAGATATATGAGCCCTGAAGGTGAGTTTTGTTTACATACATTTTATCTGTATTGTTATCACGTACTGTTAGATGTGGCCTTTCACAGGATCATCTGAATGGAAATTGTTAGCCTGCACATTACTTCTTGGTTAAATTTTAAAGCTGTGTTTATAAAAATGTAAGTTCTTCCAGCACATTACACTTACATTTTGCTCATCTTTTCCTTTATTAGGATGCCAAAGAAACTTCAATTGAAGCATGACGTGGAGATCAAGAATTGGACGAGACACTTCAGACAGAAAAGATAAGCCTCATAGAGTGGAACCTGGATCAGACGAATACTGTGAGGTCCCTTAAGCCTGGTGCTGGGTACATACATGTGACAAAT
>Ga0123354_10016758_pt1 | contig 11482 bp, 13 predicted proteins | sample TergutLab28metaG_2_FD_97872 | JGI IMG/M metagenome (GOLD analysis project Ga0123354, IMG submission 97872) | Labiotermes labralis P4 segment gut microbial communities from Petit-Saut dam, French Guiana - Lab288 P4 | ecosystem: Host-associated > Arthropoda: Insects > Digestive system > Gut ... | reverse complement strand
TGGGCAATGGTGGGTAGGGTGGGAGTTTTACGGGGAGGTGTTGGGGGGGGGGTAGTTTGGGGGCCGTGATGATAGGTTGTGTTGTCTGTGGTATTCAGTTGGGTTGGGGTTTCGTGGTTAGTGGGTTAGTATGTTTGACGTCTTCTGGGTTCTCTTCGGTGTTGTTTTTCTCGGTGGGGGGTTTTTTTGGCCTCAGGTATCCATTGTGTGCGTGTGTGTTGCGTAGCTTGGCGCATTTGGTGTATCTACAGGAGAGAAAAAACATTTTAACAAATGAGAAAGAATGTAGGGAGGGTAAACTAATATGGCGTGTGTCTGTTTTAAGGTAGTGGGTGATTAGTACTTACATTAGAAGTGGTTATCCTTTTGTTCTCTGGGGTTCTTATTTCTGGTGTATGCGCGTGCAGTCCTCCTTCTGCTGTGTCTGTTTTATAATCCGGTTGGTGTCGTATTGTTGAGTTTATTGTGTGTGGGCTCGTTGTATTCCTTGTGGTCATTCACTAGATTTTGTGTTAAGCAGATATTCTCTGTTGCTGAAGGTCACTATTTGTAACGGTTTTCCATTATAATGATATTGTACTAACTTCTTGGCTTTAGTGAAATTGTATGCTGTTATAAATGTCCGTTATCTATAAATGTAGCATTGTGTGTGTACTGACTTTCAAAGTAGCAGCATATGTACAGTTATGTGACTTGCTATGGTTGGGTCTCATGTTGGGATCTTGCTGTGGTAGCTCTGGAGTGAGGGTAGGAGGCGGGGGGGTGTTCAGCTGGTGGGGTTTTACAAGGGAGAGTCAAAGATTATGTTGGGGAATATGGTGTGTTTGTCATTTTAGTGGTGGATGTTACGGTATTTTGTATAAGAGTGAAAACGTTTTATTGTATTGAGGTGTGGATTTTTGTTATTTGCATTAGGTTCTTGGTGTGGTAGTTCTGTAATGTGGGTGGGAGGGGCTAGTTATGACTGGTGGAGTTACATTTAAAAAGTCAAAGATTGTGTTGGGGGATATGGCGTCGGTTTTTAGTGTGGCAACTTATGTATTGCTGCATGTCTGTTGTTATTCATTTTGGGATTAGTCTGGTGTTGGGTTTTTGGTGTGGAAGCTCTGAGGTGTGGGTAGGAGGGGGGTATTTATGGCTGGTGGGGTTTTCAAAAGAGTGTTGAAGATTATGTTGGGAAATACGGTATGTTCAACATTTAAGTGGTTGTTGTTCAGGTATTCTGCATAAATGTAAAAACGTTCTAATGTGTTGAGGTGTGGTCCTTTGTTATGTCGTTGTAGTATCTGCATTGTGTTCTGGATGGAACCGAATGGGTGTATATGTTCATTGAGATGTTTGGTGTAGTTAGAGTTGTGGCTATTTGTCTTGAATGCCTTCTTTATGTTCATTAAACCTTATTTGGAAGCTTCTGCCAGTTTGACCCACATACGCTTTGTTGCAATCGGGGCATTTCAGTTTGTACACTCTGGTCTGGGTGTATATATCTGGTGTCTGTTGTTTGTGTTTTAGTAAGTTCTGGATAGTGTTGTTGGTTCAAAATGCAATCTTTAAATTGGTTTTTTTTAAAACGGATTTGTGATGAAGGTTGTTTCTTTTCCTATGTAGGTGAATGTGACATGTAGTTATTTTTTCCTATTAAATACCATCATAAATCCATACTACCATAGTTGTGGTTTCATGACTGATATTTACCTCACTATTAGTCTTTTCTACACACAACGGGGATGACAAACCTCAGAAAGATGAAAACTCTTGTAGTATAAGCCCCACTGGTGGTATTGTTTTGATGATGTGTGCTGCAGAAGACTTATTTGGTGCGTACAGTATGTGTTTGTATATAGTAAGCATCCAGGCCAGTATTAAGGGAGGTATGGCTTCATTCTATTCCACCCAAAACAAAAATCTCCAAAACATTTCCTTCTCTATGAACAGTAATTATCATTTCATTTTCAGGCATGTTTGCAAAGCAGTTGCAAAAAGTCAATATTAGCCTAATCTGTCTGGTGGTCTATCAGCCATTAAGTCTGCACATCTGTCTGTCTCTCCACATGGAACAGTGCAACTCCCACCAGATGGATTGTTGTGAAGGATCATACTTTGAATTTTCTACTGTAATCTGTTCACACATTCCAATCTTGGATAAGGTTGGACAAATATAATGCACACTTTACACAAACAAGTATGTACATGTTTGATGATACCTTGCCATCACTGGTCTTTATAACAGAGACAGACTGTATCCTCAATATGGCAGCTGCCAGAATCTACCTATGCACTGCTTCTGAAATACATATGTCCTTAGAACACAGCACATCTCATACACATTACTGCAGACTAAAGTGATACTGACTTAACTAGGCACTGCTTCTGACAGACAGTTCTCCTCTGAACACACTACATTCCAAACACTTTACAGTAGACTAATTAAATAATGACCTGACTTGGTACTGCTTCTGAAGTACAGTTCTCCTCTGGACAGCAAATATTCTTCACACTGCCATCCTTTATTCGCACTTCAAAATATTCTGCCACACAGCTCTTGCAAAACACATGCCCACAGCCTTCAAAACAAGTGCACTGGGAACCCTGCTTATCCTGCAAAATGAGGTTACACTAGACACAAAGGCTGGTGTAAATAAATGTGTTTAAATAGTGCATATTTGTCAGAGCAAAACAAATATTAAGGGTCAAATGCATCTGTTTAGGGTCAATACAGATCCTACTGACTGCAACTAACAGTGCTCAGTAAAGAAGTCCTGGCTCTGTTTTCTGTGAGATGAATGGATACAAGACTGCAACATGATGCTTTGAGCAGCAAAATACAGGTGAAGAGCTCAAGGAAAGTGGCATGGACAGTGTAGCAAATTGCATCTGAAATCTACATACACAAATCAAAATGGGGGAAGTTACCTGAAAACATATCTTGCATGAATAGAAATTACGGCTGAACTCTGTCCGCTGTCTGGCTTCACTGTAGTCTTTCAGCAGTTGAACAACTGACATCCTTGGTCTAGTTGGCACAATGGATCTTCTCCCACCATTCACAACTGACATTGCTGATTCAGAATCATGTTTTCTTCTAACACCTGCAGATTTGGAAGTTGTCACTTCTGCTACACCATTCAGTGTAACCTCAGTGTCTTTCTTCTGTGTTCCAACAACACAATCTGGAGAGGCACACCTCACATTTACAGCCTCATTCTTGTTTTTACACTGACGACTTACTAAATTATCACACTTTGAGGAAATTCTATGGCCTTCATTGTCTTTAAATGGAGCTTGACTATTTAGTACTATTTGATCATTACTGTTTGAAGAGGTACCTCTGTAACATCCTGAAAACTTATGATTGTTCCTTCTCCCTGCTGACCTGTTATAGTAACTGTACTCTTTTCCATAATTTCTCCTGTAATACTTCCTGTGTGCCCAGTTTCCACCTCCTTGGTTATTTCTGTTTAAAAAAGACACTGAATTACAGCTGTTACTATGAACAGTCCCTGTGTTCTGACTATTAGCCATCGGAGTTTCAGTCTCCTTCAAAGCACATTTTTCGGTTTTAATTTCAAACACTCGATCATCTTTCTGCTAGAAGAGAAACAAAATGTCAGTAATGATAAAATATACTAATTGGGTTGTGCAATTACCTTTAACTTCGCGTACTGTGTTAGTGATACTAAATACACCTAGCACAATCACTTTGCATATTTTTTTAGATACAGTTGGAATAATAATATTACTGTCCATAGATGCAGTGACAAAAACAGTTAACTCCGAATTTACATGTTTAATCTGTTGTTCGGTCATGAAGATGCTTAAGCAAAGAGAAATAAAAGTGACCAATAGTCAAATTTGGTATCCAATATATTGTCATTTACTAAACCTTTATTTCTGGCATCACACAATTTCGAATAGGTTTGTTTTCCATATGACTTCCCTTATGCAGCCATGGCCACAGTAAGTTGATATTCATCAGTGACTTTCTTTTATCTTCATCTCAAATGAATAATCCAGTATAAATTTGAATGAGACAGTAATCAAAGACACAAAACAAAGGCTCTAATGCATATCCTACAAAAACATATAATTTATATTTATCACTAATAATAATAAAAAATCCAACAATCAGAGCATAACATATATCTGAATGCTTCAGTTTCTTTTATCTCCTCAACATGCTTCAGCTAAGCCAAGTAATCATCAGGAGATACTGTCTTTATCTCATGTCTGTGCATACACCACTTACAAATGTTATAGACATTTTATATCATTAGGTATTGTGTCAACATATTATATTACAGTACATCTCCACTTATCCGGATCAGCTTGGCCCTTCAGTTAAACATGTCGAGGATTCTACAAAACTAACTTGCCTTGAAATTACCAGTTATCGGATCAAGTACAGGCTTCTAGAACTTCAAATCAGGTGTGGTCAAAAGGTTCAGATGGAGGTAAAAGTAAAAGGTAAAGCAGTCCCGTTACAGGCCTGGAGAGGCCCAGAGGGTTCCAGGAAGTTAAGGTTCCCAGATTTTGTGACAACGGCACAGGATGGTGGTAAGGTTGTCGGCCTTACGCACCGGCTGCCTTTATGCCCAGGAAATACTCCTGGTACTCATTTCTGTTAGAGGCTGAGTCGACCCCTGTGCCATAGTGTGATTGGAAGGATTTTATGTCAATGAAAAATTCCAATGACACCAGCTGGGATTGAACCAGCTACCTTCCGATTCACAGCACAGCACCTTAACCACTGTGCTACCATGGTCCCCTTTAGATGGAGGTCCATACTGTAAATAGTAATGGCCGAACTTCAAACTGCCAATGTAGCCTATTTTCAAAGAAAAATCCAATTATCCAGATTTTTTCATATCCAGACGGTTTGCCATCCCAATTAATCCAGAGAATTGGAGTTCTACTGTACTACAAAATCATTCATTAACAGTTCTTATTCATGTCATTTGGTATATTAAATACTAGTTAACTAATAGTCATATAAACTGTACATGGTGCATACACTCATCACACATAAAGATACTGAGTGTGAAGATGAATTGTGTGTACATTCTAAGTTAACAAAGACAGAGAATGTTCATACATCTGTGTGTATACTACTTGATGCAGTGCCCACACACATAGAAAAAATTAATTCATAATATGCAAAATATGAATAAAACATAAACATCCAGATACACTAAGTACATACGCTGTGTTGGTCTACAACTCTATCCCTTCTCCGCCATCCAGATTTGCCTCTTTGTTTTCTCCTTGGGTACTGGCCAACACTAGCACATGTGGTTGGAGAATTTGATGGCTACAGCAAAGTTTAATAAAATAATTATTCCACACACACACACATATAATTAAGGCTGTAAGTGATCTGAGTATCTTACAGACATATTCAACGCACTGTACAAATGGAAGAACAATTACCAAAACTACTCGTTAACTTTTTGTGATACACAATCCAAGAGACCTTTCAGAGATGACAGACAGGGTGAGAAAAAAAGGACTTTACAGCTCCAAAATTATTCAGAAAACAAATATGGCATATTTAGAAACTTACACATATATAAACTGGCACAGAAACTCTCATACACTTGCACACACCTTACAGATATCCAATATGTACTCAGCAAATCACATGGCAGGTATAACATCTGTGAATCACTGCCTCAACTCTGGCAGACTTAGTATAAACACTGTGTATTTTGTGGAGCCACCCAAACAAGAAGTTGCATGGAGCTAAGACTGGCGATCTTGGCATCCACCTGCACCACACATCACTGACTCCTGCCCAACTGATCCATCTCCAGGCAAAGTATGTTCAGGTGGTTCTGAAGAACCATATGGATGGCAGAAAGCACTCCATCTTGTAGGAAGACTGGGGCAGAGGCCATGTCAGCATGTCAAGGTAAGAGTTAGCTGTGATAGTGTTGCCTGCTCCTGCCCGCAAAAAAGGGGGGGGGGGGGATCCATAAGCTTTCCCTTTGAAACTACACAGAACACAATTTTGTGCATCTCTGTCATCCTCAAGGGTAACATGAGGATTTTCTGTTCCCCATACAAGGACAATAGGCTGGTTCACTTTACCACTGATATGGCAAGTCATCTTGCACTAAAAATAAATCTTGTGGGCAAGCAGTTGTTGCTCTCAATTCTAGTTATGACCTCATGGCAGAATTTGTATCACATGGAGAATGTCTGTTTTCAAAGCCCGAGCCAATGACAGGTTCTACAGTTTCATACACAAATACTTCTGCACAATTTTGGAGATGGTTAATTGTGGTAGCTGGAACTTACACTTCAAATCAGGGCAATTATCGTTGTAGGCTGCAAAGGAACCAAGCCTGAATATGGTCCACATTTCCATCAGACACAGAAGGTCAATCAGAACTCTTGCCTTTGCAAACACACCCTCTCTGCTTGAATGTCTTGTGCCAGCCACTAACGGATACCTGGCTGGATGGTTCTGTGTGCAAAATGCATGTTGCACAGTTGTTACTGGTTCTTTCTTGGCCACCTGCAGCACACACCAACTCATTTTTTGTGAAGAATTCAGTGGCGGCAGCATGCAACAACGATCACTTGGGTCATTTGAAACAAAATTTAGGGTTTCCTGTACCAACCAACATAGGTGTGAAGTTCTAGTATGCTGCATTTATTTTCTGTATCATTTTCAGAGTGGAAACTTCTTGTGTGCTCATCCTATATATAGAACATTAACTTAGATATGGGGATGGTTGCATATGTGGAAATGGACATGACAGTTAGCATGGTGTATTTCATGGAAAAACCTCAGCAAGTTCCTGAGAGACTAATGAGAGTCATGTAAAACCTCAGTCATGATAACCACTTGCAATTACAGCTGATCTGATATGTTTTAAAACACTTTATCCATGTTTCCAGAATCAAACATATACAGCTCCCATGAACCAACACTGTAACGTGTCTATGAATTTTATTACTTCTCAATATCAAATTTTACAAAAATTCCTGCTGCAGTTCTTGAGTTGTTACATGTGGACAAAGAGATGAAAAGGTATGACTAAGGTAACAAGCACCCTTTGGAATAAATGCACAAAATATCACTTACATGGGCACATGCATGTGCAGACATGACCTACCCAAACTGTCTCTTATAATATCATACATACGAAATGTCTACAAACCCCTACTAAGTGTACAGAGGCTGTTAACTCACCTTTGAAGGTACATTTACTTTACTAACTTCAGAGTCCTCATTTTTCTTTTCCTTTTCCTCCTCTAAACAACAAGCCTTCATAGCCTGTTGAAATTCTTCATATTCCTTATAGATTGTTTCGAGTGAACTCACATCCAGAATGTCTGTTATCTACAAGATATAAACATGCATAACAATGATCATGTCAAGTGTATGGAGCATAATGCACAACGTAAAGGTAAAGCAGTCCCATTACAGGCCTGGACAGGCCCAGAGTTGCAGGAAGTTAAGGTTCCCAGATTGCATGACAACGGCACAGGATGGTGGTAGGTTGTCAGCCTTATGCACCGGCTACCTTTACCCCCAGTAAATACTCGTGGTACTCATTTCTGTTAGAGACTGAGTCGACCCCAGGGCCATGGTGTGATTGGAAGGATTCTGTGTCAATGAAAAATCCAATGACACCAGCTGGGATCAAACCAGCGACCTACCGAATTGTAGCACAGCACCTTATCCACTGTGCTATCGTGGTCCCCAATGCACTATGTACCTCTTCTAACTTTACACTGACATCTCCCTTGTGCGATACAGCCCGCTATGACAGGAAGGTTCTGACATCCAAATCACAGCAATATAACAAATGCAGATATAAGTTTAAGGTTTGTTTACAGAGCAGTGGCTATGAACACTAAACTAAGAAACAAAGGACACATACACAACTAACAGTCTTCTTTAAAATATAAGTTAGAATTCATATTTACATACTGCAACCCTTTATTATTTCATTAGCATCTTACCAATTTTATGTCTTTCTTCAATGCCTCTACCATTTATATTCATAGTGCATGTTCACTATTACCTTTACCTGACTTCTGGCAGAAGTGTTATTGAATTTCAGCCTGTTCTAAAATTTTTTATCATGACAGCCTCTCTGTATCACAGTTCTCACTAACAGAGAACATAAAAGTTATTACCTTAAGGAATTTCAAACTATCTTCCTTGAGAAACTGAGTCCACAAAAACAACACCTCCATGCCTTCATTCTCCTTCCAAATTTCTTCTAGTTTCTTGCATAAAAGCATTAACTGCAACAATAGATTACACTTGATAACACCATGGATAGAGGTGTTACATATGAAGTCATTCATTCCAAATACGGTTTTAATTAAGCCTCCACTCTCTTTGATTATGGTCTTCTTAATTAAAATGCTTTAATGTATTACAGTGCGGCATACGTTACCGTAATAAACTCAGATAATAAACTATGGAGCACAGTCTTTCTGAGAAGCTGACTGTCCCTTAGCTCATCAACAATTTTTCCAGCTTTTATGGAATTTGAAAGTTCATTACTGTATTCAGAAAAGTTCTCCATTGGTGTCTATCCTGCACCAGACAAATCCTGTGAACATCTTCACACCTATCTAAGATCTGTCTGAATACTGTTATGCCACCAAAAATGATCACATCTTCAAAGTGGTTTTTTTTTGCCACTGACTATTCCAATAAAATTTTTGTACGTATTTACTACAGCCCCCATGGAGGATGCATCATCTATGTATTCCATCCTACTTTTTTTACCATTGTGTCTGACAAAAAGCACACATTATAAAGGTCCTCAATATGTAATTTCCTCGAGTTAGGTGTTATTGCCTACGTCTTGGGTCTAAGAATTCTACTTGGCACTCTGTCTTCAAATATCCTCACACTTTGTTTATACACCTTACTCTAAGACTCCCAATTCCACATTCATACAAAACAGCAGGTAAATATATTCACATCATATCAGTACATTCAGTTGGGTAGAAACACACACGCACATTTAGTTAAACTTCCTACAAATGCAATTACATACCAAAAACTCAATAGTTACACAAAATTGCAAAGTTAAACTCTGACTTTTCATTTTAACACCCGTGTGCTACAGCAAAAAAACCACTTCTTACATACCATACAATAAGAGTATTTGCTCTGTTTTGGGCCCTCTTTTGTTTCATAAATCATATTCATAGCAAACTGACCACATTTACACCATTATTAAGGGACTATAAACAGTATAAGAGGCACTTGAAATATTTCTTTTTGTGCAGCAAATTTGTATACTGACTGCAATTTGTTTTGGTTGGCTGTTCATCCAAGACAATGTGCCCAGAATTAAGCTATTTTCTTTGAATTACACCCTGCACAATTCCAACTTTGATTCACTTTACCAATGAATATTCTCCAGACTCTTAGGATGCTAACCTCCTTTTCTACTCAAAACTGTGTAGGAAATATATACCTTACCTGTCTCCAAGTAAGAATAAAACCAAACCTACATGTTTTGCCTACATTTTGTTACTTTGCGGGTTTAAAAATGTGTGTATGAATTACCGAAGTCACAATCCTTCTGACATCATCTTGGAAACCGATATTTAAATCATATCGTACCTTATTGTTCTGCAACCACTGGCAAGACAGCGTATATGTAGGTGATGAATGAGATGGATAATCACAAGGAAGACTGAAGTATAGACTTAGGGGTGGGAGATATTTCAATGGCAGTTCTTCTAAAGAAGCATCTAATAAATAAAGAAAAGGTACCAGTAAAACATCAAACAATGTAAACGAGCAAATGTGATACAAAAGTTGAACCATAACCTTAAAACAGCTATGCTATGTTGCCGTAGACGATCACGACACACTTTGCATGCAACTTCATCGCAGTCCTATATAACTATTTTACTTAGACCCTAAATGCTTGTACTATGTTATAATAAAACATCCTTTACCTTCCTTCCGTAAATCCCTGAAGATAATTTTGAAACCCGCTGGAACATCAACGTGTGCATAAAACTGGCCTCCATAAAGGCCATTCTCTTCATACGTTTGTATTTCATCCTCATTATAAATACTTTGTAATACGCACAGTTCATCTTTCTGACTTTCCTTGTTCGACATATGAGTAATTAATTTTATGCAATGTGGCACCTAATTCATCACATACGCCAACCAACCACTACTTTTCTTAGATGACTCCGCGGTTGCACTCTTATCTAATCTGCACTACTAACCTAGGTCACTCCCACGGATAATAACGTCACCACGGTTAGTCAAGGATCTGTCGAGATATCGAAGCTACAAATAATATATGACGTCACCATGGACAGTCATGGATCTGTCGAGATATCGATGAGACGAACTGTTTCACCAATAACTGGCTAGGAGTGCGGAAACCATTGATCTTAGGAAAGTTTTGATGTCTGTCAGGTGATGACCATTAAAATAAATCATTTTACGCATACTATCGAAGTATCGTCATTATTGAAGACAGACGTGTTGTACCTGCCCTTCTGTAAATTTTGTTTCAATGAATTTCTGGTGATGTGCCGCATTGGGAAAATTTGAAACACTGCTCAGTAGACAGCATGGAGCACGTGTGACTTCTATGATACTGAAAGTGTTTAAGACTGAATTGTAAATTATGAACGCTTGTTCTGCATAAACTTATACTAACAGAAAAAACAATGCTTTGTTACCAGAAAGAACAACGGAACACAGCTTGAGAATCTCAGTAATATACCCCATGACACGTGATGTGGAAAGTTGCAGGCTAATTTATAATTACTTCGTCGATTGCTTTATTATAGAAACCTATATTTACAGTAAAAAAATACTGAATCGTTAGTATCAAAGTTCGTAAAGTATGTTTTCTCACAGGCTTATAGAAGGCCAATTGCAGTATTCTACATTACTGTGGCTATAAATAAATGCATAAATTATAGACGTACATTTTTTTATCTACTGCATGTAATGCAGTGCCGATGGGGCAGTATATTCTGACCAAAGATAATAGCTCCTGACTGGCTATAACAGACTAGGAATTGCGCGAAATCCGCCATACTCAAAAAAATACCGTCCACATCTTGTCTGTTACAAGAGTTTCAATAAGTCAGACTGCGACTACCCCCCCCCCTTACATCACCCAGAATTTACGGATAAAACATGCCTAAACAGTGGCCAGGGGCCGCCAGCGAGGTGCAAGGTGGTGCACTTGCAGAATTTTATGAAGGCTTAACGGATCGCCCGCTGAAGCACATTTAACGGGTTCGTCCAGCTGCGTTCTGCTGTCGAGATTTTTTTCTCGTTGCACGATAATGCGCCCGCACACAAAACTGCAAGTGTTCGCCAATTTTTTACGCAAAAAATGTTACAATCCTTTGTAGCCCTCCCGCCCCCCCCTCCCCTCCCCTCTCCCCTTACCTCCTCCCCACCCCTTCCTCCTCACTCTCTCGCTAACATAATTATTGAAATTCTAAAAAATAAATA
>Ga0123354_10016756_pt1 | contig 11483 bp, 8 predicted proteins | sample TergutLab28metaG_2_FD_97872 | JGI IMG/M metagenome (GOLD analysis project Ga0123354, IMG submission 97872) | Labiotermes labralis P4 segment gut microbial communities from Petit-Saut dam, French Guiana - Lab288 P4 | ecosystem: Host-associated > Arthropoda: Insects > Digestive system > Gut ... | reverse complement strand
CAAAACAAAGCACACCTAAATCTCCAAACAGCTGCAGTAATTCCCTATTATATCGCTTTCTACAATTTCCATTTACTTTAATTCCCCCAAGCACGCTTCTCAAAACTCTCCTTTCAAAAGCAGCCAGCCTTTTAGCAACATCTTTATTCAGTCCCCATCATTATGCTCCGTATGTTGCCGATGGTCTTATTCATGTCTTACAGATTTCTATTTTTTCTGCACTGAGTACTGATTGGCCCTTTAGTAGAGCAAGAAGTGCATAATATGCTCTATTTGCATTCGTAATTATTTTTTCAATCTCTGGCCATTATTAATTTTTATTAAAATTGTATCAATATATATGTAGAGTCTTTCAATATTTAAATTTATATGTACCAAGTTTTATATATTCATTTTCATTGTCAGGCTGTCTTAATACTATCTCTATCACAAATTCTGTAGCCACTTAACAATTCAAGCCGTTTTACCACCAAAAGAGCGTTTATGAACTCATGGTCCATGGGCTGAGAAGCCTCGCGAAGCCATATTACTCTAAGACATATTCAGGGTGTGCCAGATTCGAATCTTATCCGGCAAACCGGCTATCCTTAATGCAGGGTTTTAGTAGCATTCCTCAGTATCACGAGGCCACAACCACTTCCTTCCAAATTCTTTCCAATTCGCCAATCACCCTACCATCTAACACTACACGGTCCGCGTCGCATAATAAACCACAACAAACAGTCCACAGCCTAATTTATGCAGATATGCAAATCTTACGTGGCACTGTAAGCTGTGACACAGTCTGTATACACATTACGACGGCAGTGAGAATGAGCTTATGAATGACGACCACAAATTATCATATTGACATGAAGGTACTGCACTGCATGTTGCTGAACGGACTGGGGAAAACGGTACACTCAGCATAAAAAAATGTGGATCCAGTTTCTGCCAGAGAAGACTGGTGAGTTTTTAACCAACACCTTCGCCCAACAAACTAAAAGTAGTTTATTTATTTTGGTTTATAATTAAAGGTAGTGAAATCCCATTACAGGCCTGGAGAGGCTCTGAGGGTTCCACAACTGTAAGGCTCCCAGAATATCGAGACAATCGGCAGTGAAGGTGGTAATGTTGTCAGCCCTATGCACCGGCCGCCTTTGCTCCCAGGAAATACTCCTAGTACTCATTTCTATTAAGAGACTGAGTCGACTCCAGCGCCATAGTGCGGCCGGAACGATTAAGTCAATGAAAAATCCCAGTGACCCCATCGCGAATCGAACCCGCGACTTTCCGGTTTGTGGCGCGGTGTTTCAATTCTTAACGCACAAAATCTTGTTTTATAATAAGTTTATTACGTTCCTTTACATGTTTCGAGCACCACGTGTTCATCATCAGGAGGTCAAAATTGTGTTATACAGCATTTGGTATCATCACACTGAAACAAGTGAGTGGTCTAAAATTACAAAAATACAATTCTATAAATATGAGTTCTTATGGTAACATAGATAGGTATTAGTTGTTTAATCCTGCAGGTTTTGTTATATTTACAGAATTGTATTTTAGTAATTTTAGACCACTCACTTGTTTCAGTGTGATGATACCAGATGCTGTATAACACAATTTTGACCTTCTGATGATGAGCACATAGTGCTCGAAACATGTAGGGGAATATCATAAGCTTATTATAAAACAAGATTTTGTGCATTAAGTTGGTCAGTTACTAAGAGTAGGGGAATAAACTATATACATATATGTGTGTGTGTGTGTGTTAGAAATATGGCGACTAAACTCGAATACTGCAGTATACGACACGTCAACTAAACTAATTTACGCTTTCAATGCTCTCTCTTCTACATTGTAATATAATACAATATAGGAACACAGCAATTGTGATAAAAACTGACATCTGGATTTTAATAATATTATGTAATTATACAGTTTCACATCTTTATTTACATAGCTGTAACAGACTGAGGATGACTCAACACAGCCGAAACATGTAGCTGGGTGTTGATTGTAAAGTGTAGCGTTAGACGATCAATTATTGGCAGGCTGCGCTGCACAGATTTTCCAAAACTGCAGCAGCCACATCCACACTCAAGGCGCCATAGAGTTGACATGAAGCAAGGTCTATACCGAGTTCCAACAAACATTAGGTGCCACGGTACGAAATTTAGCCGCCAAGACTCCGTGATCTGTGCGCATCTATTGGTTGGTGGACATACATCAACACAACAGTATGAACAATACCAAACTGACTGGCAATCAGGAGGAAGTGGCAGCGGGGTTTTCAGCCACGCGGAACTGCAGATAGCACAGCCGGTGTTTGAACCCAGGACATGCCAAATACGAAGCAGCACGCTACTCATTCAGACGCGGCATTCGGTGTGATAAGAAGAGATTCAAGATGAGAAGGCAAGATTATAATTTCTTCTATAAACGTGGGACGTGGATACACGACTGGGTGTGGGTCACGGCAGAATAAATGCGTGGAATGGATGAACCAGCCAACCAACCAACCTGCGTCATCACATCGCACGTAAATGTCAAGGACCCAGGAAGGTGAGCTTGCAAACTGCATCAACTCCTTTGCAACTCGAGAGAGTTGAACTTGACATCCTTAGTTTCAACAAAGTCTCCATAATACATACTGGTAAGGGCGAAATTATCCTCCTGTACATGCCACGAAGACATGGAGGGGCAGAATCTAACTTATAGAGGGAGGCAGCAGACTCCTCCGAATCGGTGGCGTCTATCTACCAAACTACGCGCCGTAAGATTTTCTTTCTTGTTTCTTTTAACGCACAAAGATTGCAATACAAAATTCAAATACCGCGACCAGGAATTCTCTTTTGTCGAAACCGTCTGCATTCATCCTTTCAGCGGTTCCGCAATACAGCTGATGTAGACTCCAGTTGAAATGTGATGGCACACGGTGACGCACGGGAGGGGAAGTGAAGGGGAAACTGGCGAATGGAGTGGATATCCAGTACCCTTCACAATACCACGGAACATGGTGTATCCAGCATTACTACCGCTGATGCGCACACCACGGCTGCCAGTAGTCGACTGAACTGACGCCCCAGTCGATTTAAATGGACTCGTCCGTTTCGCCGAAAGACGAAATCTGGTTTCTGCACTGTGCCATCACATTTCAACTGGTCTCTACCAACCGTTACCTCAATATTCATACATGAAGTCGAGACAGGGAACGAAGGTCATACTGTACGTCTTTCGTGGTTGGAACCGACTTTTTACCCCGCCTCCGGAGACTAGACACGCTCTGGAGCCCACTCGGCTTAACACCCGGTGACTACCAGGGAATTTCTGCGTGGGGTGTTTAGCTGACCACGTAGTGCCGACTGAATAATACGTGGAGCCAAATCTCCACCTCCCAATAAGAATTCAAAGTGTGGAGCTTGAGTATCCCTTTAAGGAGGGTGAGATTAAACGAATTTATACTTTAAGACTGAGTTCGCACTGTACAGCACACAACATCTGCCTCGGTTGTGAAAACCGGGTAGTTAATTTTGAAAGTGAAAATAAGATTTATTTTTCTTAAATCAATACAAAACAAATAAATACACTGTGGGCAGAAGGTAGTTTTTTTTTTTTTAATATTAAGCCTGGTGGCACAGAGTAACCACTAGTTTTTGAAGGGTTAAGGGCAAGGCGAACTAAGCACAGCATGCAACTACATGCTGACGTCACTACCGGCACGTGTTAAGAGCGAAGTAAACTGATTGCGGACAGCAGTGCGTGTCACACGCGTAAGATTCTGACAGCAAATCTGCAACTATTGACGTACGACTAGGCTTTAAGATTTGAACAGTGACCTTGGAATGTCCTTAATGGACACACGACGGAGACGATTCGGTCTACATGTCCACTTACTGGCAATAAAAAAAAAACTCACCTTGCATCCGGGATGTTTTGTTTCATAAGCAACATCAAGTATCATCCACTGTACAGTAGATATTAAGATAACGTCAGCCGTCGAAAGTAATCTTGAAGTTTAAAGGCAGTCCCTCTGAACACTCGGAATGATTTACTTCATCTGACCCTTCACTACCGAATACTACAGAACGTGTTAGTGAAGGTCACGGCTCGATACGACAACTTATTGACAAAAATGTCTGTTTTAACGCGGGACTCAGCACTTCACTAACAGACGGCGCCATCGGTCGTTATGTAGCAAAGATGGCGCCTGCTTTAAATAATAAAAATAAGGTCCGGCAATAAGAAATACCCTGTATAATACAGACTAATAATGTACACCGTATGAGACGATTTGTAGATTATATCGACGGTTTTCGCTTTAACCTGGACACCATCCACACCTTCCACAGAATTACAGCAGTTTGGGTAGCCATCACACGGCCAGTCGGGGATTACAGTGCGTCAGAGTAAAGGTAAAGGCAAAGTTCACCCTGGAACAGGCCACGAAGGCCCAGGGAGGAGTAGATGTATAGCTCTACTCTTTCTTTAACCTCGGCGCTAGATGTGGGTGGGTGGTCAGCGCCACGCCCCGGCCGCTTTACCCCCGAGAAAGACCCGGTACCCATTGTATAGGAGGCTGGGTGGGCCCCAGGGCCGGTCTGGACGGGTGCGGAAAATCTCGTTCCCACCGGGATTTCCCGGACCGTCCAGCTCGTAGCGAGTCGCTATACCGACTGAGCTATCCCAGCCACCACCAGACGCGACAGAACGGAGATAAACCCGTGTGGTACTGCACAGAGATGCAGCAAAGTGGAGCAGCAGTAGCTCGATATCAATCACACAAATACCGTAATCTATTCCTAAAACTATCACAACAGTAACAATGGCGAAAAATAGGTCATTACGCGTGATGTAACGAACTGCGAACAGGCCCATACAGCATCACAACTGATCTATACCTACACATTTGCTTCAAGGTTGCATTCAAGGCTTGGGCCTTTCCCAAGACTGACTTCATTCTGTCATTATAAGAATGTCATAGCCTACTAAGGTTGACACGCTGACTCATTCGTGTATCGACGATGGTAACAGATGAGATGGGAAGTGTACCTCCACCAGCACTTGTGAATGCAAGTCGCCAACGGGTTCTACGGACACCGGCCAATGAAGATTCCATAATTGCAGCCGTGGGAAGAGAGCGGTGGAGGTCACACGGTACAGCACGAGAATTGGAACTAACCCAACCGAGGCTCCTCGAAGTAAGTCTTGACAATTACTTGGACCCACACCACTACTCGCATAACGCACACCTTTTTCGCAGACGATCCGCCCTCTACGCCTGCTTGTACGTGCAACTACAAGGCATGCAAGGGTTGATCATTTGATACCTTGCACCACATAACGCTGATGTGGATCTCGAAAACTAAACGTCCCCGGAAGTTCTTCAGCATTTTCGACTTCCTGTGTAACAAGGTATCACACCATGCACAATTTATGTGTAAATTTTCCACCTTGTCGATACATATTTAGTTAATTATCAAAGCTACACAATTGGCGGAAGACCGCGGTGGCACAGTGGTTAAGGTGCTGTGCTACAAATCGGAAGGTTGCTAGTTCGATCCCAGCTGCTGCCATTTGAATTCTTCATTGACATAAAATCCTTCCGATCGCACTATGGCCCTGGGATCGACTCAGCCTCTAACAGAAATGAGTACCAGGAGCATTTCCTGGGGGTGAAGGCGGCCCGTGCGTAAGGCTGACAACCTTACCACCATCCTGTGACGTTGTCATGAAATCTGGGAACCTTAACTTCCTGGAACCCTCTGGGCCACTCCAGGCCTGTAACGGGACTGATTTACCTTTACACTAAATGGCAAGGAAAGAACATCACTAGAAGGCGTTTATCCATATATCTGTTTTAACAGCGCAAACCTCATACCGTTTTTAAATTTTTGTCTAATGCAATTTGCCTGTATCAATCATCGTAACTTCCCCAATACGTTGCTATTACGTAAAGTGGTGAGGTTGTCCCTGTACATGCCATGGAGAAATATAGTGGGAGTGGATGTATGGCCTCACTTATTCTTAACCGTAGAGCTGATGAAGATAACCTATCAGCCTCACACCCTGGCCGTTTTAACCCTACAGTAAGAAATGTCCGTACTCATTGCATAAGAAACTGGGTTGGTTCCAGAGCCAGCCTGGTCTTTTGGAGAACAGAAAAATCTCTTGCCTTCACCGGAAATTGAACCCCGGGCTCACAGCCTGGTCATTATACCAACTATGCTGCTCCAGCTTGCAACATTTATGTATGCGGACAGATGGTGGTTAAAGGTAAGGAAAAGATATGGAACTCACTTTAAAATTGAAAACATTTAATGTTTTGGAAAAATGATAGAAACTGACATCCCTAGTTCTAAACCAATGGACAGTAATGGCAACTGACTTTACTTAAAAAACGAATCTTATGCAACCCATCAAACTCAACAGCCACACTAACAATATTAATAATATACACAATGATATACAAACCAGTTCAACATAATATTAAAATTATCCTAGAACTACACAAATGTTTGAAAATCTGTTATTATACAGTACTTTTGGTGGGAAGTAACAATACGATTCTGAGCCACTCGAGATTTGTGGTTGAATCATGACACAGGAGCTTTGGCAGTCTAATAGTTTCCTTTTGCACACACTGTAGTAAAACATACATTTCAATTGCAGCACACTGCAACTAGTACTTACATCAAGTTTGCACAGTAAATAACATGACTCTGAATATATTTACATATTCACATATACATGACATATTTTTGCTATTTGTCATCCTCAGATCCCATTTTTGACAACAGAGAAATTTTGGAAGAATACGTAAGCATTAATAACAAAATGACGTATTAAAATTAAATAATATGTTTTGTACAAAAATATGTATTCATAAACAATGGGATCCGCTTCACCATAGGAATGTCATTATGATTACATGTTACATATATGAAATTCTATTTTTTTAAATGTAATTCATTTTGTCATTAACAGAGCACAATTATACATACTTAAGATTGGTGTAATGTGTATTTTTCAAAACGGAACCTCACGAAGGCGATCCATGCATCAGGACGTAGAAACAGTCTAAGACAAGCTGGCTCCACATTTCGTATAGGAAGGGAAAATTCTGAAAAATTTGGTCTGTATGCAGGCAACATGACATTCAATATACAGAACAATGAATGAATATGGACACGTACAATTATATTATAATTTCACCTGGGTATTTTTTTACACATTATGTGCAATAAACATATACTGATAACAACAGGAAAAATTGATAAACAATGCATTTCACAGCCTAGGCTAGGGTGTCACTCCATTCAATGCATTTCGACAAACTGAGTTAGTAGCGCAACGTTATGTCTTTGTAAATAAAGAGCTCATAAGTTTTCCAAACTGCTTAGGCTTTCAATCCTGGTTATGCCAGCGAAAGGATTAAAAATGTTTTCTCATTTAACAAATCTCTGTGGGCAACACAACACTGTGTTGTGGACAACAGCAGCCTGCAAGCTATGGGCTGAGTGGGCCCGGTCCAACAGCTGTATTTCCACTGCAAAAACTTGACATTAATATCTCACAGTTAAATACTGAAATTGTGATCCCTGACAATGCAGTTAAATACCAAACAAAAATGCAGCATAGTCAACATGTATTATAATAATCTCATAAAAATATACTGCAACTTTTACTGAACTTAACCCATACTGATTTCTAGGAAATTTGTCCAAGAGTATATCTGATAAGGGAAGTATGGGGAACCACAGTGAAAAGTTACTATAGTATGTGCAGCGACAGAGGCCATGCAATATAATTCTGCACATAAGTATCTAGGACAGGAGGAACTAGATAACACCCCGGAAATGAACTGTTTTAGAACATATGAGAATGGCAACTGCTTAATTCTCCCCCCAGGCATTTTACTGTCAGCCTCACTCTGACCAGATGCGAATGAATCTGTCAGACAATTAAAACAAAAAAACACTTTGATATGGACATCCTACACCCACAGTACCAGATGAGCTGTCAAAGAATGTAATAAGCAAAGATACAAGACTTGGTACATGATCATAATGTTATGGTAATTCTGTAGGTGATGGCCGAAGACTTCTTACAGGGTAAAGAAAGGGTTCAAGGAGCATGTATGACAGAACATCATAAATTATCTGATGCAACTGTCTCATAGGATCCTGGATACTGTCTATGACAGACATTAAAAAAGAATCTTGTATACAATATAACACTTTGAATAAATAGTCTGAGACAAATAAAAGCACAAATGAAAATGAATGACTGAAACAGTTTTATAAATTATCCACAACAAAGGTCTGGATCTGAAACGTACATAATATGTTAATGGAAGTTGTGTCTGGCACAGTTCCTCAACGTATTATAACATCAACTGTGCAGCTTTCCTTATCAACAACTTTGGTCAACAAATTGTTAATTTATCTTTGTTTTTAATATAAAGTTGGGCAAATAATTATATTTGTTTCAATGTGCTCAAGAAGCAATCATGTGTCAAATATTTACATTTTCAAACACTCACGTTTGTCACTTATAAACTGTATGTACAGTGCACGATGTCCTGTAGAGCAATACCCTCCTTTGTAGTAGTAGCACTCCGACCACTGCAACTACCTCATGTCCCATTATTAAACTGTGGCCTAACGGCTGAAAAACTAGACTACAATGGATAATGGAAACATGAAAGCAATGATGTTTTTTACAAAGAATGTTGCAAGGTACCTGTCATAGATTGCATCTAAAAGTCATTTTGCCAAGAAGCTCACTAGATTTTTAAAAAAAGGCATGACAGATCCTCAGATCCATCAAACACATACATTAAAAATTAAATATGGTGAAACAAATTTAGGTTAAATCTAACAGCCAAACAAAAGTCTAACTGAACACACTGGAGGAAAGAACAAATAAGTGAATTTGTTGGCCTGAAGTGTGTTAAAGCTTGTTCAAACAATTAACTGCTAATTCAATAATTTTTTTTGGTATTGGTTTGTGCTGTATCTCTGCTGCAGATTTTCTAAATACATAGGCTAAAACACACTTTACTGGTGGAAGTGCCAATTCAATGTATCACATAATCCAAGCAATACACATTTCTTGTAAGACACTATATTATTGGTACTTATGGATGATGTAACACTAAAACCTGTCATTTGAGAAGATGTCCACAGATCCCCTGCAAAAACTACATGGAGTAGAGTTTGGGATGCAATGGTCTAAAATATTTTCGAAAGTAAATATGCAATGAATCCAAAAACTACCAAGACAGAAATTAAGATGTGTGACATGATCTTTGGTGGGGGGAGGAAAAGAACTGCTTCACTGTACTAAACAAACACAATTCTGAAAATTTAATAACATGCATGTACAAAATCAGCCTACCAACTGTCCAATGTTAATGGGCAATAGAATCTTTAAAGTGTCAGCTACATGAAAAAGGTGATCCCAGTTGTCCAAGATACATCACCAATATACCTTGGGATAAAGTGCCTAACAACAGTAAGCAACAAGGTAAGCTTTTTTAGCCGGTGTAAGATTGGTCTAGAAGTGAATGCTCATAAAACTAAGTACATGGTCATGTCTTGACATCAAAATGCAGGAAGAAGGCACGATATAAAGATTGATAATAGCTCCTTTGAAAGGGTGGAAGAGTTCAAATATTATGGAATAACCTTAACATATCAAAATTCTAATCAGGAAGAAAGTAAGAGCAGACTGAAGTCAGGGAACGCTTGCTATCATTCAGTGGAGAATCTTTTGTCTTCCAGTTTGCTATCAAAAAATTTAAAGATTCTGATACACAGAACTATAATTTTGCCTATTGTTTTGTATGGGTGTGCAACTTGGTTGCTCACATTGAGAGAGGAACATAGGCTGCAGGTGTTTGAGAATAGGATGCTAAGAAAAATATTTGGGCCTAAGAGGGACAAGGTATCAGGGGAATGGAGAAAACTATATAATGAGGAGCTTAATGATCTGTACTCCTTACCCAATACCGTGTGGGTTATAAAATGCAGAATGAGATGGGCAGAGCATGTGGCATGAATGGGGGAGGGGAGAGGTGTATACAGGAATTTGGTGGGGAAACCTGGGGGACAGAGACCACTGGGAAGATGCAGATGTAGATGGGAGGATAATATTATAATGGATGCAAGGGCATGGAATGGATCAATGTGACTGAGGATAGGGACAGGTGGTGGTCACTTGGGAATGCAGTGATGAAACTTCAGATTCCATAAAATGCAGGGAATTTCTTGAATAGCTCAGAACCGGTTAAATTCTTAACAAGGACTCTGCTCCATGCAGTAAGTAACTTTCTAGACAGTATACAATGGCAGTGTTGGAGATCAACAAGTTTCAAAGTTGTTCAAACAGTTCACTGAAAAGTTTTAATCAGAAACATAAATTTTGAGCAAAATAAAGAACATACAGAGGAAAGGATGGCAGCATATTGCCGAAAGATTTAAACGTTTTGATTTCTGAACTATGAACTAATTAATCTATAACTTTTCAATAAAGCAGTCCCATTACAGGCCTGGACAGGCCCAGAGGGTTCCAGGAAGTTAAGGCTCCCAGATTTTGTGACAGCGGCACAGGATGGTGGTAGGTTGTCAGCCTTATGCACCGGCCGCCTTTACCCCCAGGAAATACTCCTGGTACTCATTTCTATTAGACGCTGAGTCGACCCCAGGGCCATAGTGCGATCAGAAGGATTTTATGTCAATGAAAAATCCAGTGACACCAGCTGGGATCGAGCCAGCGACCTTCCGATTTGTAGCATAGCACCTTAACCACTGTGCTACCACGGTCCCCAACTTTTCAATATAATGACCACAAAACATATATGTGTAAGGCACATCAGGTTCGCAGTATGACTAGACATATAGAAACACTATGAAAGGGTCCTTGCAATGACTCATTTTACTGTCCTGAAACAATATGCAACATCCAGAACACTCACGTTTTAGCATTAACCGGCCACCTTCAACGATCTGCAAGACTGATCCCTTACTTCACCTCTAATTCTACTTTCAGCATATAGTTAAGTTTGTAATTATGTTAACTGCAGGTTCTAAATTCATGACCATCAAAAACACAGCTGATGCCACCCTAAATAGTACTTGGCTGCATTTCTTTGTTGTGGAGTTGGGTCAGTGTACCACCATAACTACAAAATATCACTCCTTTGTTGTCCTCGTATTATTATTATTTAAGAAAGATACAGACTATGGGACGGTTACCTGACACAACAGCCCACTGCAACACTCACTCACAAAAGACTTCCTGCTGTATGTCTTTTAATACTCTTCAACAACAAAAACAACAACCACAAAAAAAATAATAATAAATTAAACTTGGGGGCACATACAGTCTGTCTAGATATAAACAGCACATACAGTCTGTCTAGATATAAACAGCACATACAGTCTGTCTAGATATAAACAGCACATACAGTCTGTCTAGATATAAACAGCACATACAGT
>Ga0123354_10016752_pt1 | contig 11485 bp, 7 predicted proteins | sample TergutLab28metaG_2_FD_97872 | JGI IMG/M metagenome (GOLD analysis project Ga0123354, IMG submission 97872) | Labiotermes labralis P4 segment gut microbial communities from Petit-Saut dam, French Guiana - Lab288 P4 | ecosystem: Host-associated > Arthropoda: Insects > Digestive system > Gut ... | reverse complement strand
TAAATTTTCTAGAATGATTTCTTAACACTGCAGTAGGTCATGCTTTAGGATACATTGAAGTTGAATCTAGCTGGCGTGAAAGATACTTGATATCTACCTTAGATTACTTTCTAGTCTGTTACTGCATTATATATTCTTTATTCTTTGCTGAGACGTGTTTGGTGCATCCTGATGCAACTGCTCTAACTACTGTGTGATGTGTGGGTGATATCTCACACCACAGTGTGATGAACCGTATTTTACAGGAGGAAGTCATAGTCTAATAAATATTCTAGAATGCCCTATAGTTCTTATGGGAGGTACCCAAGTGAATTCTCTAGACCACTTCCCATGCAGTTCCTATTATTTCTTGTTTTTGGTGTCAGGAAGTAGTCAGCAGGTTCTAAAGTGTTGTAGAATACTTCTCCTGATTTGCTGGTGGAGCCCATATTTGTCATGCTCTTTGGAACAGTGTCAGCTGTCTGGTTTAACTTTACGTCGGAAAATAAAGCTGCAATTTCCGCGGACTTCTTGACAGACAGTGCTTCGGATGCTGCTGACGTAGACCCGACATTGCCCTTACATTTTTGCTGCTTCTTCCCACTGGCGTAAGGTGGTGCACCAGATAGTGAAGAAGGCTGCCTTTGTTTGCTGCGAGAATGAAGTCTGTCACCACTACGACATGAGGCTCCCATATATATGACTCGTCCTCTTGGATCCCTCGCAGAAACGACCAGAACTTTCCGTTGGGACGTCTGTGGAATTGGCTCTTCATCTTCTGATTTTGAGCTAGTTGTAAAGAGGTCATAATCAAGAGCAAGATTATCAGAGCTGTAACTTCTTCTTTGTGGACTACACTGTGTAGTGGAATGGCTGTGTTGGTAGGACTGTCTTCTTGGTAGCTGGTCATACACATCCATTCTTCGACTTGACCCACAGTCAGATCTTCTGGTACCACAAATTGATGAATACTGTGGGCGAAATGATGGTGGGTTGTCGTTCTGAAGGAAATCTAAACTCTTAGATGATTTGTTGGCATATGTATCTTTCTTTTTAGAATATGCCACATGCTTTTCGTTTCTCATCCAAGCTGTTGTTGGTGATGCTGCCCTTGAGAGACTGGATTCTGAAGCTACAAACCCGCTTTGATGTATTTTTTGAAATACACAGTCGTTCCTAGGAGATGTGAAGTGGTTAGTTTTGAGGTTAGTCGGATGTGAATCTGGAATTGCTCTGATGCAGTGTTTCTGCTGTGGATGGTGGTGTACTTTGTTGATGCCTTTATGGTAAGTGCAGGCACAGTAACATTTATCGCTGTCAATGCAACTGTCCGTGTCGCAGCCACATGACGACATTGAGAGGTCTTTTGCAGTTGGTGATGGGTGTTTCTTGGCATCCCCCAAAGAGCAGTAACATTTATCAGCTGAAGTACACGTGCAGGATTCACTGTCGTAACTACATTCGCTGCACGAAAAATAACCGCTAGATGACATATTTGGACCTCTTCTGCTAGAATTAATGGTTGTTGCACCTCCTGTAGTACTGTTTATGCCGTTGTTGCTGCATCTTACCATGCTGAAGAAGTCGGAATCCTCGGAGGTGCTGGTCATGGGAGGCGGCCTGTGGGTTAGACTTGTGCTAATGTCGCGCTGTGGCCGTCGACGACTGCTGCTGGATTTTCTCTGTAGCCGAAGGCCACCACCACCACCTGAAAGACTGACTTTATTGAAGCTTGGTTGTCGCGGTAGTTTGAAAGTTCTGACGGAATATGACGAAGTTGATGTAGATGAAGTTTCTAAATTCTTAATTTTCTTATTGGCTTTCTTTGTGCTTCTGATAGAATCTGATGGAAACAAAACTGATGTGAATTCGAAATTGTTGAAACGAGATTTTGTCGGTTTTAGTTTGTTTACCGACCGCCTGAACACTCTCTTCAGGCCGCCGCCACCGACCACGAACGTCTTCTTCCGTTTATAACAGCTGTTTCTACGACCAAGTTTCTTTTTCTGCCTTCGCATAATGCTCTTGCTTCTCTGATATAGCTCGTCTTTTGTAAGAGTTACTGCTAATTTCATAAGAAATTCTTTATAAATGGGTTTCAGATCATTAAACGACATCCCTTCAGGATCTATTATTGCGTCTAGGATGTCATCCATGCTGTTCAGTCCTTCTTGGAGTCGGAACTCGGTGAAGAGTTCGTTAAACCCTAGAGGACTGCTTCCTGTGCCCCCACTATTGTTTGCGCAAGGCACTCCACTGCCCTGTCTCCTGTTGTACCTGGTGAGAGGTCCACCTGCGTTTAAGAAACTCCGACTGCGTGGTATTGCCACTTTGGTCAGTATGTCGCCGCCTTCTGGATTGTCACTGGGTAACTGTATACTGCTGTAGTTCTGGCGGTCTGAAACAGTTCTTTTAACTCCTGGAATTGCTGGAGCCATATTTAGTGTTCCTAATGTAATGTTTTTGTCGCTAACTGTAGGTACGGCCGTACTTAGTCGAGAAATGTTGTCATTTCTTATGTATGTCATATTTGTTGGTTCAAAAGCGATAGCCTTGTCTGGAGATTTATTTTTTGTTACAAAATCTTCTCCATCGTCACTTGCAGACGATGCTGAGGATTTCTTAATTCTCCTCGGAGGTCTCACGGGTACGGGAGGTGGAACTTTTTTCACTGTTGGACGTTTCTTGTCTTCCCCGTTTTCTTTAGAGTCTTCTGCTATAGTAGCGATGGCCTTGGAGCTACTCCGCACGCCTTCATTGCTCACAGCCTCTGACCGACTTTTGCCGGTCTCCCCTGTCATATTGGTGTCTCCTGCCGCACGCACATAATCTACGCTATTTTGATGTGTTGGGCGGTTTCGTTGTGTTTTGGAGCTTTTGCTTCCATTGTTACTACCCCCTTTGTGCATGTTGTTCATCAGTGCTTGATATAAATTAGCTGCTATAACAATGGCGTCTTCAGAGCATGCGCAGACGAACCCGTGACACTCCAATTGCTTGGAGACTCCCATTTTTCTCATCACAACTGCGAACATAGGCGAATGGTGGTTGTATGGCGTTTCAGTGCCATGCTTTTGTGTTGTTGACACAATTGTCTTTTCGTCTATAGCGTTTAACGGTTGAAATAATGCTCCTTTATCAATGGCATCAGGATCTGCTATCAGTGGTAGGAACGCGTACTCCATGCCGTTACGTGACCCAGGGTCACGACACACGAATTTTACAGCCGCCCATACAGCGATTGTAGGGAATGGATTCAGTTGTTCGAGTTCACCCTTGTCGTGACCTATATGATGCACTTTCAAACCACTTGAGTTAATTTCTAACGTACCCCTCATTCTGAGATCACTGTCTATACGATCATGCTGTGTTTCCATAGCACGGCGATATGCAAAATATAAATCTTTTAAAGGTTCTTGGAGGCCGTGTAGTGTAGTCACTTTGTCTGGCAGAGGAACCGATCCGAGATAATCCACTGGGAAACTGCTGATCGAGGGCGACTGTTGGGTAGGTGACGGCGTAGCGTTGCTGGACGATTTCCTGGCTACAGTTTCCTTTGTTGTACCCGCACCGCCGGTTTGAGCCATTTCAGCGAACATCTTCTCTATCCTCGCCTGCACTGTGTTGTTGATTCTCTTCTGTTTCCCCTCTTCATCGTCACTGGTTCCCAGCAGAGGCAGAATCTTTTCCAGTCTGATGCTGCCACTAGTCCCCCCGTAACATGACATTTGTGACCTAGTTTCATCAAACATCGAATCTATACGCTGTTTGTACGTCGAGTACGCACTGACGGATGTCACAGTGTCCCTCTCTTTATCCCCGACACTCCTTGCCTCTCCGTGGGTTTGTTCCTGAAGACGGAATCCGTAAGAACTCGCATGGCTACTAGTACGACCACTCGCATTGTTCTTTCTGCTAGTCTCGGGTACTATAATATGCTCTGAAGTCAGCTGTCCGTTGTCCGCTACCTGAACCGCTGGAGCACCGTCTTCCACGTTACACTTTACCATGGCTGTTACGATGTGACGTCTCTAATTGTTTACCTTCGGCGTTGGACCTTTACCCGTTTCTGAAAAGAGAAAGACATGTATTAGCTGTATTTGCTTGGAGAAGGTGGATATGGGTCACTTGAAACCGATGTTTGTGTTATGTTTTAGGTCAGCGGTTTGTGAAGTATGATAGAAGCACCGTTGGTAGTACGTCAGAACTCCATATCTTTGTGTTGTTTGTTCAATGACGGCTACTGAAATGTAGAGCTAACGCAACATCGGGTTGCATAACGTTTATGAGTGACCACGCGGAAGGGTTTCGCAAGATGGTTTGCTGTTTATTTTAACACTTTGAGGACTGAAGTTTATATAAATTAGGTATACAAATTCAGACCACACCTCACAGAGAACACAAACTTGGGACTATTACAAAACCGAAGTGTTTAGGGATATAGTGGCTCTTTATTGCAAGAATCGTATGGACCTCATAAATACACTGTGTGGGCAAAACGCAGGGATTATTAACGTTGCAGCAGGCGGTACATATAATTACCACAGGACGTTGGACTGTTAAGGTACTGCCCCAAAATTTGCCTCGGAAGTTTGTAAAAAACCGGGAGACGTTACGTCTTGGAGCTGAGATTCTGGCCCCGGACTTTCGAATATGAAGAAGACTCAATGGAGGAAGTCTGTCTTGAAGAACTAATTGTTCCTCGCCCGTCAAGAAATTCCCCACATTTTGTGGAACGCGAAGGTTCATTACCATATTCACAACAGCCCGCCACTCGTCCCGACCCTGAGCCAGATTAATCTAGTCATCGCCCTGGCAAGATGTCGTGAAGATCCATTTTAATAATGTCATGCCATCTACGCCTAGATCGATCCTGGATACCGTAGTCGGTATAGCGATTAGGCTACGGGCTGGGTCCGGGTTTCGAATCCCAACAAGGACAAGAGATGTTTCTCTTCTCCAAAACGCCCAGACCGGTTCTGGAGCTCAACATATCTCCTATTGAATTGATACCGGGAGCTCCCTCGGTGGGGTAATGCGGCTGGGGCGTGTGGTTACCACTCACGTCCATCTGTTGCTGAGGTTAAGTATGATTGGAACTATGCCTCCACTCCCCCTGTATGCCTTCGTGAAGTGGTCAGCGACAACTTCAACCTTTACCTGCGCCTAGATCTTCCAAGCGGTGTAATTTGCTCCGGTTTCTCAACCAAAACTTTGAATGTATTTCGAATGTCCCACATGTCCCTCCAACCCATCTCATCCTCCTTGATATGAACAGCCTAATAGTTGGCGAGAAGTACAGGTAATGAAGCTTAACTGTATACAGTTTTATCCACCCTCCTGTTGCATCTTTCCCTTGGGCCCAAATATCTTTCTCCACACCCTATTTTGCAGTACTCGCAGAACCCCTACTACGTTTGTTTCCGGGTTCACGTCTCGGTCTAGAGTAGACAACCTGAGCACCTTAAAATAACGCACAGTCACTTCCAATTGCGAACAATCTATCGGCATCGTAACGCAGGTGGTTAGCTGCTGGCCTTGCGCCAGGGAAGTTTGGGTTCAGTTACATGTTTTTCCACGTGAGATTTGTAATGGAAAAAGTAGCACTTTAAGACTTTTTCTCCGAGTATTTGGGGTTTCCTCTGCACGTATTATTCCACCGATGCTCATTCGTTGATACGTCACATACACTGTACACTCATGATAAATAACAGACATGTAACCTTTTATTTCAGTTAGAGCTCGTTCTGAACGACGGCATAGTTAATGTAGCGTCGAATGGGAGGATTTTTCAAATTGGTGAGCTGGGAAGGATGTGCAAGGGCGGACGTGGATTATTTTTAAGGCACTGTCCAAGTGTGTTCTTGGAGGCGGTAAGAAATCCTGTAGAAACCCGAAAAGAATAACGTTTCTTAGGAACGAGGATGTATCTGGGTGCGTCGCGAATACACAGCACTGAATCTGTTCGCTAAACTGCCACTTTAGTGGTCTAGACATTCAATTAGCGCAACTGCCGCGTGTTAATGAGCCAAAGTAACCTCTGATCTTTTCAGTAAACAGAATTACAACGGGCTTGTTGACAACTGCGGCTTTCCGACATGTCATTCTGAACTGTAAAATTACTCCAAAATAACTCAGGCGTTAAACACAGACTGCCTGACCACCGGTACTCACATTACATATTACCGCAAACAAACAAGAAATCGACAAATGTCATGTTAACTGTATTCATGCATCATGTGTAGTGCATTTACCTCTACATTGTGTATGTCTATTCAGGCACAGAACTTCCCGTCTGAACTCTTTTATATGTTACTGGCAGAAACATTTTTTTTTTGTGGGCCGGGCTAGCTCAGTCGGTGTAGCTACTCGCTACAGGCTGGATGGTCCGTGGATCGAATTCCGGCGCGGGCGAGATTTTCCTCACCCGTTCAGACCACCCCTGGAGCCCACCCAGCCTCCTATACAATTGATTTGGGGTCTTTCCCGGGGAACGGCCGGGGCGTGACTTTGACCACCAACCCCAGCTAGCACCGAGGTTAAAAGAAAGAGCAAAACTGTGCCGGACCTTCGTGGCCTTTTCTAGGGCGAACATTATCTTTTACCTTGCGTATCATTTTTATGTATCATTCCCCCGACTTACTACATTTTTCTGTCGTCTGCATCGTTTGATCCCAGGCCCAAAATAGTAGGCCGAGCGCGCAGAATCCTACGTGCCGTGATGAAGGAGTCCTTCAGTTGCTGAACGTTCATGATCAGGAAATGACACTCGACGATTTGTTGAAATTCGGAATCAAAGTTCCCTTGAAGAAGCTGAGGAGCCTGAGCCTGAGTCTATGGAGAGGACCATGACATTGTGAAGTTGGCCTAGGGGCTTGTACTGACTGCAGCTGGTAGCAAGAACTGGACAAGGATTTATGAGAGTGCTTGCTTGCTATAAGGAGATAGTGAAGGGGGCAGAAGGTGTCTTTGTTTCACCGGACTTCATTGTTTGATTTTTTTTTCAAGATATCGCGAGGGACTCGTGCATCGCCACCTGGAGTGTCGGATATTGGAGATGACTATCCAGCTGATCGGCCTACAGTTCAAGTAGAAATACCTGTTCCTTAGTGTGTATTGTTTGTCAGATTTCACTTTTCTTTTTTCTTTTTTTTTTTTGTTAAGTATGAATGCATCGTGGTGAAAACAAATTGTGTGGAACTGCCCTCACCATTTTGACATCGCCTTTGTGGGAAAAACTGTCTCGACTTACGTCGCCACGTCACGGACCGACTACGACGTAACATCGAGGGATGAGTATGTCAGGGGTACGTGTTTTAGTCAAGACACTGAATACCGATCACAATAATTGTCGTTGCGCATCGTTTGCTGATTTGTTTAACGGCGATGTGTTTATGTCAGACTTTATAGCGTGGAATGAAATGATGAAAGTGTATAGTGAATTGGAAAGGATGCGGACGTTAATCGGTTGTCTGATTTGCGGTATTGACCTGGAATGAAGTCGAAGACACTGAGGGATACCAAGAAAATTTGTTGGGAGTAGCAGGTATATGTGTCTGTATTCGACCATCAGTGTTTATATTCGGCAGTATGATAATCTGAGTGCGCTGAAATAGGTTGTATATGAACAGACTGCGAACTTTTGGACAAAATTTGTCTGTATCAAGATCCGATTTAGAGGTGGGGTTTTGTGAATACGGCGACGAAAAGGGATTCGGGTATTGTGGGATTTGACGTGTTTTTTTGGGGGGGGGGGGGGGTTGATTTCCGACCTTTTGTTTTCACCTTGACCACAAAGACGCCGCCCCCGATACTTCGAAACGTCGGATTGCCCTCACCAAAGGACGCTGTCATGCACCTATGAAGACTCGAATCCTCCGCTACACCGCTGTGAGATGAGAACCGTATGAATCTTCAGAGAGGCGATTCAATCCTCAAGGAACTGCTTGATTGACCCTTGAAGATGGGACCGATAGGTTGCCGCGAAACGGCCATAAATAAGTACCAATCTTCGCCGCGTAACATCGCAGAAGGGCGAAGATCTGAACCATAAAATATATAGGTGAAATTTAGTCATACACAAGTTAATTAATGTTGTTTTTATTACGATGTATTCTTACAATAACGATAGAATTGCTAATTGTATGGTTTATCTTGCTAAGAAAAAATTACCGACCTGAAGATGGCTCATAGCTAGAGCCGAAACATGTAGTTGAAAGCAATGTACGAACATCTTATTAATTAAAAACATTAAACACGTTGTGTTTTGACTATATTTCACCTGTATATTTTATGATTCTATACAACACAAAGTTGGGCCGGGTAGCTCAGTAGCGACTGAGCTACGGGCTGGACGGTCCGGGATCGAATCCCGGTAGGGACGAGATATTTCGCCCGTCCAGACCGGCCCTGGGACCCACCCAGCCTCCTGTAAAATGGGTACCGGATCTTTCCCGGGGGTAAAGTACGGCCGGAGCGTGCTGCTGAACACTCACCCCCTTCTAGTGTGGTGGTCATGGAAGAGTACAGCTATACCTCTACCCACCCTCTGGGCCACGCCGGGCCTGTAACGGGATCACTAACTTTTCTATACAACACAAAGGGGATGTCTCACCGGAAAGAAGATCTGAACGTTCGGAAGACTATAAAGCAGGACATTTATTGACCGTCTGATTAATAAAGGAAGATTTGAGGTCCAACGGAGAGCCGGACTTGTTAGAGAGTTGTGTTAGTGGTTGGTGGCTGTTGGGGCTGACCGGATGGAAGAAGGATGGGGGAACCTGGAACGTATGTTCTTGTTACGTAGTCGGACAGTTAACGGGTTCTTGTGATAGCCCTGGTCCATGAAACTGTATCAGCTACCCTGCGGCCCTTCTCAGACTATACGCACACACGCATTCTAGTCCAGAGCCGCTCACTTGTATAGTTATTAAAGAATGTAGCAGTCTTAGATAGTACGTGGTTTCAGGCTTCCGCCGCAATGTGAATGAGGTCCGCGCTGTTTAAGGATTTTGCGCAGCGTAGACTGGCGTTTCTTACCGACGTTTCGGGACAAACTGTCGGTCCCATCTTGCAGGGCCAAGGGGTCCAAGTCGTGAGTCAAGCATTCCAAGTCTTGGACTGCTTGGCCGCTGATAGTTTGTCTCGAAACGTCGGTAAGAAACCACCATTCTACGCTGCGTAAAATCCCAAAAGATGGCATATCTCAGCGCTGAACTATTATTATTATTATTATTATTATTATTATTATTGTATTACTATTACTTACTGCAATTGAATTTTCACTCGGTGGCAGTAGTCCTAACACTAGTCTGAATTTTAAATGTATTTGCGGTCGTCGTTGGCTGCATTGGTTGATTCTTCGCAGCGTTTCGCTAGCAAGCATCCACACACTAGCGATCAGTTTCAGTAGCAACTGTCCACACACTAGCGATCACAATCAAGTGGCAGTGCGGTCATGAACAGTTGTATTGAAATGGGGAAAATTATACTTTTCGCTGGTTGTGAGCTGACCTTGAGCGTACCCGTAGTGGGGATGGGGCCTGTATGTTACCATTTCCTAAACCTAAGGTTAATGTTGTTTTAACTGGGAGCCGTTTTTTGCTCCTCTACTGGTAATCAGGCCGCGTTCTTGTAACGGTAACATGGGTGTGTTTCCACAAGCAGAAACATTTGGGCTTGATAGCAGTGCGTTCGTGTAGGCCTGATTTTTATTTACATTGGGTTCGAGTCCTTACGATCCCGATACACCTAGGCCTTAGAGATGGGCCCTTTGTGCCCCATAATCTGATATCAGCTCGGGGGAGCACTGTCTCTTTACCAAAATTCCAGATGGCCCCAAGACCTAAAATCTCATTGTCCTCTGGGTCCAAGAAAGGAACCCAGATATACAACCCTTTTCTCTCAAAAGTCCCGGCAAGCGAATCCTCTCCAGGTTCCTCACTGGGGCCCCTATGGAGAGAGAGAGGCCCGTATCCAGAACCTTTCTTAACATATCTCCCAGGGTCCCCAATAAAGGAGCCCTCCCCAGAGATCCTCCGCACTGAGCCTCTTCAGAGAGAAACGCTCCATTCCTAGAGCCCCCTTCATCCATCTCTCAAAGTCCCCGGTAGACGAGCCCCCTTCCAGGTTCCGCGGCTGGGCCCCTATGGAAAGAGATGCCCATCTCCAGATTATTTTCTATCACTCCTCCAGGGTACCCAACAAGGGAGCCCTCCCTCCAGGTTCCCTTCACAGAGCTCCCATAGAGAGAGACGCCCCACCTCCATAGCCCCTTTCAGCCATCTCTCAAAGTCACCAGTAGACCTCAATCCAGGTTGCCCAGCCGAGCCCCCATGAAGAGAGATGCCCGTCAGCAGAGCCTTTCGTTCATAACCCAGGGTCCCCAGTAAATGAGCCCTCCCTCGAGGCCCTCCAGTGAGCCTCTTCAGAGAGAGAAAGAGAGACGCCCCTCCCGTAGAGCCCCTTTTACCCGTCTCTTAAAATCCCCGTTCGCGTAGGCCTACTATTTGCCTTTTAATATCGACGTATGTTATAACATTATTATAATGAATACCTCAGACTGTTGCCACATACTAAATTTTTCCACGCTACTCACGAGTTATCTCGTTTGACACATCTGTTCTGAAAAGAGTAGATTTATGTCGAGTTTCAAATTTCAGTGAGAAAAGTGTCTCTTGCTATCTTTTTAACAGTTCGCGGTAAACGTTTGTGACTTCGCAAGAGTAACATTAGGGTACGCGACGCTTATGTCGTTGGGCGAGTAGTTCCCGACGTTTCGGAAGATCGGCGATTCTTCCCGGGAACCTCTCACTCATCGACACAGCCTCGTATCCCAGAAAACTTTAATCCCAAGGAACACCGCTGCGTGAGCCTTATATATATCACAGAAATAACAGTGTCGCGGAGACACTTTAGCAGAAGGAAGTGACTTCCCCCCACCCCCCCGTGCTTAATTGAGCATCGCGCCGTTCAGACGTATGGTTGAGCGGAGGCATAACTCCACACATTGTTGACCTCAGCGATAGGCAGAGGTGGGTGGTCACACCTGGACGGCTTTGCCCCAATGGAAAGAGCACCTGGTGAGCTTGACCAGCCGGCCCGGGGGGGGGAAGGGTCCTGCTACCGTGGAGAACGCAGAACTTACTTGCTTGCTTACTTACTTACTTACTCCATGCAGCAGAGTCCTTCTTGAGAACCTAACAGGTTTTCAGGAGGTCAAGAAATTTCCCGCATAGTACGGAATGCGAAGGTTCATTACTCCATTCACAAGTGCCCGCCACCTGTCCCTATCTTGAACCAGGTCGATCCAGTCCATGCCCCCACATCCCACTTCCTGAAGATTCATCTTAATATTATCCTCCCATCTACGCCTGGGTCTCCCAAGTGGTCTCTTTCCTTCAGGTTTCCCCATCAAAACCCCGAATAAACCTCTCTTGTTCCCCATACGCGCTACATGCCCCACCCATCTCATTCTTCTCGATTTTGTCACCCGAACAATATTGGG
>Ga0123354_10016751_pt1 | contig 11485 bp, 5 predicted proteins | sample TergutLab28metaG_2_FD_97872 | JGI IMG/M metagenome (GOLD analysis project Ga0123354, IMG submission 97872) | Labiotermes labralis P4 segment gut microbial communities from Petit-Saut dam, French Guiana - Lab288 P4 | ecosystem: Host-associated > Arthropoda: Insects > Digestive system > Gut ... | reverse complement strand
GCCTTAGTCCGCACGCGAACTATACCGACAGAGCGGCCGCCGCCGGTCGGCGAAGTTAGTGCCAACTTTTGCGGATAGAGGGGTGTCACGTGGTCAGCGCAACAGGTCCCCACAGCCGTTAATGCGACAAATATTCCAACTGTAATAAGAGGAAGGGGGCAAATCGGCCGTACGCTTTACAGCTTTCAGAATTAGTACTGTAGGAAGCATTGGCTGTCACACCTGCGTTTATTCTTGTTGCTGAATGACGGATATTTATGTTGCAGGCCTAAAGATATAACAGCTACGTTACGCGCTAGACAAAATTCAGTAACTTTATAAGAAAATTTAGTCTGAAGGCTTTGGTGACATAATGATAATGATGACGATAATAATAATTCCAGCAATAATAAATATAACGCCAAAAATCTAAACTCGAATAACAGAGAAATTTGTCACGCTCGGGAAAAACCAAAACTAGACTTTAGTACGGTGTTGAAGACATACGGAGTATCAGTCTGTTCTAGCTAGGGCATGGGGAAATGACACAGACATCCTAAACAGATGGAAGAGACGGTAAATGGATAAGGACGAAGGGAGAGCCGAGGTGCGAAAATTTTCCCTGTCACTTTGACGGATTATATGGTGATTACGATGATTAGGATGATAATAATAGTGCAAGGATAAGGATGATGATGATTGTGATGGTAAGAATAGCTATGTAGTGCTTTGCATGATTGTGTTAAAGTGAATGTTTGTAGAATGGGATTCCAAAGAGTGAGAGTGAGACAGATATAGGAGGAATGCAGAATTTCAGCACAGGAATTGTGAAGCAGACGTCCGTCCATCGTAAAAACATAAGCGAGCGGGTCTTGCAGAGTTCTGTTGTTTGCAGACACGAGAGAGGCGATGACTGACTTACAGTAGGCAACACTGTATTGTTTGTTGAAACATGTTCTGCTCTGTAGCTGAAATAACACGTACCGTGGAGACGGATGCTGCGTGGTTTTTGGTATGTTGAAAATAATAAGCAAGAGACGGTTCGGATCATTTCGTCTCCAGTTAATATCCGTTATCATGCCTAACCTGCGGTAGACCAGTTATGTATTATAAACACTGCTCAGTGAATAGCCGATTATTTCGAAGAAATTAGAGAAGCAGGAATGAACAGATGTGTATTTGGCAAGAGAACTTCTCCGACGGTGTGCTTATATTGGTGGTATGTACTCTTTCATTTTTCCTTTTCGAAAGGCATTGTTTGCGGTTTTGTGCTTGTAATTTCCTTGATTTCTTAATGCTAGTCATTAAAGATGCAGCAGTGCATTTAGTTAGAAATTCAATAATTTTCATCATAATTTGTTAATATAATTACATTAAAAATGCTTGATATTAAAGTTTTCAATATGAATAAAGACTGCAATTTTGTGTAATTTACCACTCTGCAGATTTACTTTTCGAAAATATTTGACACAATCTTCATTCCAAGTAAAAGTTATTTTTCGTCAATAAGAAAAAAGGTTCCGTCCCATTCCGATATAGACAACACAATTCCGTATTTAATACACATACTTCCGTTACTCTGAAAAGTAAAAGATGCAGGTGTGTAGACGAATATACGGCTTTCAGACTCTATCACCGTCTACGTGGGCATATATACATAGGCCGAATTAGCACTTCGGCTCAATATATATATATATATTAATATTTAGTAATTTTAGCGCTGTGTTTATTTGAGGTCGGTGGAATACTCGGCCGATATACAGTGAAACTTTCGCAGAGTGCAACCAACAAGATGTTTTGTTTCACAATTTATTTATTTCTGTAAGACGCTCTACATGTATCAGACGGTCTTTCCGTCCATCATCAGCAGCTCAAAACTGCACATACAGCGTCACGTCAGGTATTTGTCAGACCAATACCTGACGCTGTATGTGCAGTTTTGAGCTGCTGATGATGGACGGAAAGACCTTCTGAAACATGTAGAGCGTCTTACAGAAATAAATTAATTGAGAAACGTCGCATCTTTTGGTTGTACTCTGCGAATTTATTGGCGATGCGCGGAATTATGAATCGTTAAATATAGTGAAACCTGAGTACTATCGCTCGGCCTAGTTTTGAAGTAAAGTCTGCTGACACCAGGGATCTACAGTGGGGGATGAATAAGACAGCACACGCCTTATCTACTGTAGGAGATTCATTAGCAAGTTTGGTACTATTCCAGGCATAATGCATCTATGGGAACAGTTCTGTTTATAAAATTTTATACGTCACAGCTGTGTTCCAAATTCTCTTGCAAGTGCTGCATGCGCCTGAAAATAAATGAATTGAGTTTATCTGAGAGAACTGTCAGATATTCCAGTTTGCTATGCAACACAGACGTTGCGGAACGGATAGCAGTCTGGAGAATAACTTTCAACACGTTACGTTAGAAGGGTTACTGGACGTTAATTTTAGAACACATTTGGAAAGAAGACATCACGAAGTGCTAGAATGAACACATAATGAATACAATCATGTACGTCAGCACTACTTATTCATTAAAACATAGGCTACATATTTCGACCCAACCTTAGGTCATCCTCAGGCCTGCGGCAGACTAAGTCATTGGTGCTGTTTGTATATTGGGATCCCAGTATGTTTAACAGTCGTAAGAATACATAAAATCTGGTATCTATTTTTGGCTGGATAAAATGCGTAGCTTACATTTATGATTAAAATGTTTAAAACATGGGTTGGTATCTATTTTTGGCTGGATAAAATGCGTAGGATCCCAATATACACACAGCACCAATGACTTAGTCTGTCACAGGCTTGAGAATGACCTAATGTTGGGTCGAAACATGTAGCCTATGTTTTAATAAATAAGTAGTGTTGACCTTTATGATTGTATTCATTATATGTTAGAGGACATTGTTTGTAAACTGACATCCTGCGCTTGCCCACCTTCGACCGGTAGCCGCTGTCGCTATGATTGTTGTGTTAAATTGAAATTTATCATTGCAAACGTATATTTGTTTATCAGTGGCAGGCTTGTACTTGATTATGCACACAGCGGAATTGTGCGAAAGCTACTTGGGAAAATTAAGAAAATGTGAAAGATGATATTAAAGTATAGATCACTACCAGGACATGATAATGTGTAATTTAATATGTGTAGCGAACTAAGTGGCATCACATTCCAAACGCAGGATTAATGACACATTTTCACCACAAATAGTACACAAAATCTTATCCATTATTAAAAGGGATAAAAAGTAAATAGTGCACAGGAGAAAATATCTGATGTTTCTGGTTCTGGTTGGGGTTTACTGCTGGGCTTCCGTGAAAAATAGTGAGTTTACCGTTTCCTGCAAAGGTGGAAAACCTATTTAATTTAATACCTGTCCAACAAGATGCGACTTATTCAGTTTATTACATTTCTATAGGCAGCTCTACATGTTTCGGGTGTTGACACCCATCATCAGGAGCTGGTACAACTGTAATTACAGCTTCTGGTATTGATTAACTGAAATGAGTAAAACACGCTACTATTAATACTAATGTATAATTTAAAATTCTAGATTGGTCTTATTGAATGTTACTAGTCTTGACGAATATGTATATATAAAATAATGGTGGATGGTTAAAAGCAGTATTTTTAAATTATGTACAACAAAATATAAAATAAATAACAATATATATATATATATATATATACATAATTTAAGTTATGCTGAAGTTCTATCGGAAAATGCAATAACTGACTTTGTTTATTGCATTTTCCGACAGATTCAACATAACATAAATTATATATATATTTTTTGGTTATATATTTTATATTTTGTTGTACATAATTTAAAAATACTGCTTTTAACAATCCACCATTATTTTATATATACATATTCGTCAAGGCTAGTAACATTCAATAAGACCAATCTAGAATTTTAAATTATACATTAGTATTAATAGTAGCGTGTTTTACTCATTGCAGTTAATTAGTACCAGAAGCTGTAATTACAGCTGTACCAGCTCCTGATGATGAGTGTCAACACTCGAAACATGTAGAACTTCCTACAGAAACGTAATAAACTGAATACAGTCGCATCTTGTTGGACAGCTGTTAAATTCGATTCACGATGCACGGACCCATGTATATAAAATTCGTGGAAAACGTATCGTCCAGCTGCGCACTCGGCATTTCCGATGGAAGACTTTTCTCCAGGGGGTTAGTCCGGTGTGATAAGTCTGATTTTCATTTCTCATGTCTGAAACCATGTTTCGAGACTATGACTTTTTGGTTCTAAAAATTACAAACGACCTAAGAACACAGAACATAATTTACAGTCTACATAACCTGGGTACTGAATGTCAAGTGTGTCTTATGTAGGCTTATTGTTTATTAATTCGGGCCATTTAATGGAAATAAATTACTATAACTCGAGATTTATGATCATAGATGGGGAAGGTGGTGGGTTTAGGATTATCAACAATATTCTATGACACATGATAAAGAAGTATAGTGTGTGAGGTTGGGTGAACACTCATGTAATTTGTCTTTATTTTCTTCTCTGTTTTTAAAGAAATTAAATGTGTGTGTTTGTGGAAAAGGCGTATAGATTTGTGGAATTAATTATAATGTAAGCCGCCCAATGTAAAGCTTTCAAACAAGAGATATATAAATCGTAATCTAGTAGTGTTAGTATATTTTCTTCGCAATCGTTCGCGAATACGATTTTCATTTATCCGCTGTTTCCCAGCTGTATCCAGTCAAGAGAGTTGCGGTGATGAGTTTTGTGAATCAGCGGTTCTTTTTCCTGGATGCATGGCCAGGGCCGTGGCTCGTGTAGCCAGAAGGCTGGAGGATCACAGCTGCAGTGGCCCCCGAAGATTATTGCTGCTTTGTGCCTTTTGTGAAACTTTTAAGTGTTCTGTACGTAATGTTTTATTTAGTAAAGGAACAGGAAGTTTAGGATCTTGCGAGCGCTAATAGATACGGCGGTTCCCGTAACGTCCATTTTACTGCTCTTGTAAACCGCGGTTTTATCATCGGGGATATTTTTTAGCAGCCTAACCCTAAACTGCACGGTTTGTGTGGGATTACTGGACAGGCATTCCTTCATTACTGTTGGCCGAACTACCTTGTTGCGCTTTCATTTGAAGAATTTTGGTGACCCAAGGTTCGTTGAACTTCCCCTAACTCAGATTAATTTTGGCTTCGCTGGCAGCTGGTGGCAGTTTCAAAGGCCGGTTTCGGCGAATCAGTTGCTTGTTTCTCGCTACACCTACATGTTTGTTATTTATTCATGCCTTGTTCATTCACTTGAGTGTACTTATTTTATATGTGCTTTAGTAACTGAAAATGACATGCGAAACAAAGAGCCTTAAAATTGTGACCCATAGATATGCGAGTAATGTTGAGGTCTTATTTAAGTAATTTTAAGTAACCGTTATAGGAAAAATGCTGTTTTGTTCTAGGTTTCTCGCTCTCATTGCGATTTGGGTGGATGTAACACCACAGAGAAGAGAGAAATGTTTGTACTTGTAATACTTAGTGCCATTTCTTGTATATCTTTTATAAGTAACGAATCACGTAAAGACAAATATTTCGCTAACGTATAACATGAATTTCTTCTAACGATTTATCTACATATACAACTCAACTAGAACCACAGCGTACTCATTATTTTACTGATGGAAATGACAAAGTAATCCCTGTACAGTCCTCAACAGTCCGTGAAGTTTCCAGGAGGTTTAGGCTCCCAGATTTACAGACATTTGGCACATGATGGTAACAGTTGTCAGCCCTAGGTACCGGCCGTCTTTACCCACAGGAAATATTCCTGGTACTCATTTCTGTTAGAAACTGAGTCGAACCCAGCGCCACAGTGCGGCCGGAGGAAAAAGTCCATGAATAATCACTACTACCCCATCGAGAAAGGAACACACAACCTTCCGGCTTGTGGCGCAGTGCCAGTTTATGGCTGAAACATGACTGAAGTTGAACTGTACATCTGTTGCTTCTTCTATTGAGACGCTTAATAACCAGTGTAAAAAGACTTCCCCGTAATTGAAAATTGATTTACCTGAAGCTTTTGTAGTTTCGATAGTGGCTATGGTCTTGGTCGAAGTATTTATCGCTATATGTTAATTTAATCCTGCATGAGGCTATTATAGTCCTGCAATAAAGAGAGAGAGAGAGAGAGGGGGGAGGGAGAAAGAGAGAGAGAGAGAGAGAGAGAGGCACATGTCTCGTTAAATTCTAATTCTCCTTTTCAAGAAGGAAATATTTCATGTTACTTTCATGGGTTCAACTCTCCTTCTGCTATGATATCTATTAATCTGTAAACCAAAGTTACAACATTAATTTAATAGGCTGTCATGGCGGCTTCAACATAACGCCAGCTTAAGCACATTTCGTTTTCTAGTATCCTATTCGCGTTCTAGCTTTGTGTTTTCTTTCTTTCTTTTATCTTTCACCTTATACCTTGAGTTCTATGTCGAGGATTTACGATTCTCTAATATATGCAACTACGACTTTTCTAGGAGCTGACAGATTCTTTTCATGGTATCTTATTTGCATATCGCAACACAGATGATAACTTGTCTTTGTCGCGAACATATTTTGAATAGAAATTGGATGGTCGACGCTGTTAATATTATATGAACGGTATTTTTAGATCGCTTCTTACGGCAGGCTACCGAATGTCGATTGGTAACCGTGCATCACAGGATTGAAATTGTTTATGCGTTTTGCAGTGTCTGTGTGTGTGTGTGCAAGATGAGTGAAAGAGTTTATAAATAATCGTAAATAGGTTTGGAACTTGTGTGAGGTCCAGCATGAGTTAAATTGTTGTTAAAACGTCGATAAATAATGCAAGAAATACATTTACTTAGTTCCAAATTATTGTAAGGAATATGGCATTTATTTCTGAACTTAAATTCTGGGAATTTTTACAGCAATGCGAAAGAAAATGTTGTCGACATTGGCCAAAATTCTTTGTTGTTTTTACTTATGAGCATCTGGATTTCTTCAAAGTGTGAACTATTTACGTAGCCCATGGGATGCAACTGTATTTACGACACTTCATGAAGTCGCAAAAAATAACCATCAGTTAATAAGGCAGGCTTCTAACCTGCCAGTTGCCAGCCTTCTTTCTATAGCAAAAACCCATATATCTCGGTCCATGATACTTTACATTTTGTGACTCCTGCCATGCGCTTCGAGCACCAGACTTGGTAATGATGAAGCAGCTTTTTCATAGGCACGTATGACCAGGACTGTTTCGTGGTGCAATATGTACCAAAACTGCACCGTCCGATGATAACTGGCGCCATCTTACAGCTTGTCATTCGACGAAAGAGCAGCCAAAAACACGCGACTAACTTTTTAAACTGACTTGATTTATCCAGAAAAAAAGGGGTCATCAAATTCTGACTTGCCCTAGGCGAAGCTTAGGTTTGTCTTCCCCTCCCACGAAATCAGGATTATATCCTCTAAATCTACGGTTACAACACAAAATAACGTTGATTGTAAATTTTCTTTTCACTCTTAGCAAGTACAGTATTCAAAGTACGTGTTTCAGCTTCCGGACCCTTGACCCCACATGCTGCTGCTTTACACGTCCGCCTTGTTCTTGTAATGCGATAACCAGACCCCGATCCAAGGTGAGCTTAATCCGAAACTCTGTAGTAAGCAGGCACTGAATTTTCCGAGTCAGTTCCTGTTGACATTTTCCTAAATTTGAAAATCACAACCAAAAAATACACACAATTGCTATAAAAACGAAAAATATGGAAACCATAATTCCATCTGCATTTAGTTCTTGCAAGTGTAATTAGAAGTATACTGCACACACCTAGAATTATATTCGTATCTTTTAACACTTTGCGTACTATTCTTCTGTTTGATGAACTAGAGTGTTCTGAGGTATGCCGACAAATTACCAAGCCGTGATAGGTTTCTTCGGATGTATTCCTGTTTTCCGTAAACGTGGAAATTATTGGAACAAACTTCACAAATTTGTACTTCGTTTCTTAATCTTCCATTCTTCTTCCGAAAGGTCGCAAGGTCATTAAGTTTGTAATTAGTGTATTTAAACGAACAGAACCTAACGAGGTAGAAGTGGTTGGTTGCGTGAACAGCTTGATTCATTAACAATTTAACCTCGAGCACATACAAAACTGATATTAACCGAAAGCCTTCTCTTTTGTGTGATGCCTCTCGGTATGTGTTCTCTCATTTGTGTTGTACATGTGAACTCAGACTCTGTTCTCTGTTTTTTTTATTAGTTTTTACGGCTGTGAATACTACTGCGACGAAAGAAGCACTGAAACGATCGTACAGAAATATATTGGTAATTGTCCGACATGCAACACAAAGCAGTCTACTTATTATTCTGCACGTTCACTCTACATATGGCCAAGCTACTAGCTTGGCCACGTTGGAGGGAGGTAGCTGCACAAAAAATATGACCAGTACCGGAGACTGTAGTTACAGTTTTGTGTACTGATGACGTGTGTGGTTGACACCCGAGACATGTAGATTGAACGTGCAGAAATAATAAATAGACTTTGTGTAGCATCTCGATGGACAATTACTAATACAGATCAACGATGCACGGAACCATGAACATAAAAATACTGAAATAAGTATCAAATTTAGGTGTTTGGGAGTGCATAAAGTTGGATGCCTAGATTTGAGGTGTGAAAGTAAAACAATCTCATTACAGACCTGGACAGGCCCAGAGGGTCCCAGGAAGCTGAGGTTCCCAGATTTCATGACAATCGGCACATGGAGGTTGTAAGGTTGTCAGCCCTACGCACTGGCCGCCTTTACCCCCAGGAAATATTCCTGGTACTCATTTCTGTTAGAGGCTGAGTGGACCCCAGGGCCACAGTGCGGCCGGAAGGATTATATTAACGAAAAATTCCAGTGACAATGTCGGGAATCGAACCCGCAACCTTGCGGCTTGTAGCGCAGTGCCTCAACCAACTGCGCTACCGCGTGAGATTTAAGGGGTACTGTAATAATGTATTACATAAATAAAATGAAACATTTTTATTTTTCAATGAGAAATTATTAAAAATTAAGTTCATTGAAAGAACCCCACATCAAAATCAATACTAAATAAATTTCAATAATTTTTGGTTACAGATTTATAGACAAGTATGAAACCGCAAGAAAGTATATTATCTTCATAGCACGAAGTTACCCCAAATGTATGAACTGTTAAATGAAACTGTTGACAAGCATAGACGAATGATGAAGAAATTGTATATAGATACTTTCGTGAAACAAATGAGGAAAGCGACTACTAGCTTCATCATATCTCTCTGTGCGCATGGAAGAATTGAGTTTCCACTGGACAGATTTTCTTAAAATTTTGTTCGGGTCTTTTACTAATAGCTGTTGACTGTAATCAGTTTCGGTTAATTGTGACAAGAGTACGAGTCAGCTCAGAGGCTCGCCCAAATTATTGACGATATGTCGCTGAATATTTTGCCGGCCGGTAAAATATTCCAAAAATGTTCAATTGAAAATTAAAACACACATTTTACGTCAAATATATTTTCCGAAATTTGCGACGTGTAGGATAAATACGGCATAACCACCGTCTAATAAATATTTAATTATCTAAACGTAATATATTTGTTAAGTCAGCAATATGCGCTTTATAATAAGAGCAATTGAGAGAAAATACCAGTACACAGTGCAATATGCCGCTAGACTTATGTAAAGAGAGAAATTATATAACAAATTAACTCTCAGTATGATGTGTTCTTCCACATTGTAAATGTGTGGTCTACGACGGAGTATTGTTTCCAGTATGTGTTATTACAATATTTAGAAGTAAATGGAGGAGAGAGCTGTTAGGTTTGTAACATTACTTCTTTCAAAACAGGCACGTGTACTTATTACAATTAGGACAGTACACACTAAAGTTAGGCCTGAGAATTTAGTGTTCCGAATACACATCAGTTTTGCCTTGCACGCACATTTCCTATCTTCTTTTCCTGTAAAACGGATAGTAATGTCATAGTAACTGTACCAAAGACGTAGAAACGGAAAAAAACAGAGAAACCTGCTGAACGAAGGTATGTCAGGCTATAAGGAACATCATGAACACGCGTGTTCGTATTAAGCTAAGCGCCGAAGTGATGTACATACGACATATGATATTTGACTGACGTCAGTGTGACCGAATGGATTTTTGTGGTTTTCCTCATTTTCTCCAGATTAACATCGGAATACTGTTTTGAAAGAACGTGGCCACTCCCTTCTAAGTCCCTTGCAGTTCATCATTTGTCAATCTCTCGTCAAAACAAAGCAGTGCCAGACAGTGGCCACCAAAAGTGAGTCAACCACTATCAAATACGCCTATTAATTTTTGATCTTACTTTTCGAAACTAATTAGGGATTAGATGTAATTGAAATGTGTGAAAGAAAACTTAATTTTAGCTGAAGTTTGTACTGTGACTTGGATAAAAAAATGACTTAGTGCAAATTTGTGTCAATTATGACTATTAGGCTTTGTGGGGTGCTGCTTCTCTTTTATACCAAAACTGCACAAGAAGACGAATATCTACAGATGGAAGTAGTGCATATAATAGGGGCTCTTGGTGTAATATAGTGGCATTCGTGTTGTGTTGAGTTGTGTTGTCGCTTAAGTAAATATATTAGGAGCAACCTTAAGCGCGTTCCGGCCATGATATTTTCCTGGCCGTGAAATATCGGACGAAACGCGTAACTCAGAGCGTCGTGCTGCATGTTCGTGACGCGCGCAGCATTAGTGATAAGATTAGAAGAATAATGGTCCTGTATAAACGGAAAGAATACTGGCAATTTCGAGACGAACAAACTGCACAGTGATGGATGCTGTTTATACCAGCGGGGCAGGAACACGAACACCGACGTGTTCCATTATTTACAGTCCGCTAAAATTAAAGATGCGCTGTTTTCCGTTACTGTGTTTGCTTGTGTCTGAGTACTTCAGAAAAGGAAATTGCGTTCATGTGACGACGTGTAGTCTGATAGACTTACAGCGACAGTAAGTTACTTTCAAACTTCGATAAGTATCAGTCTAGACGGCGTTACGTCTCAGGAGACTGTAATCTCCATTGTCACGTGAAGAAGAACCACAAATCTCTCTCTTATTTACTAAGTATATGGCGCTGCAGTCTATTTATTTTGCCACGTTTACCTCAGAAACCGCTTGCAGTGATCTATCTATCCCGGCTCATGTTACAGACCGACATTGCCTGGGTTACGGTTAGAGAACGGGGCTCTGGCTCTCTCTTGACTCTTAAAGTTGGTTTTTCGCGAATACTGTTAAGCACTTTCAGAAATAATTTTACTATTACGCTACTAGAAAACGTGCTGGTAGCACTACAGTGCATCTGCGAAAATCAGCCATAGCTGTGACGTTACATTGGCGGTTAGTGCCTAATTTAGCCCTTGCGTGCAACACAGATGTGCTTGTGTGGACACGTGATTTCGAAACGCACCCTTTCATATATATATATATAT
>Ga0123354_10016750_pt1 | contig 11485 bp, 4 predicted proteins | sample TergutLab28metaG_2_FD_97872 | JGI IMG/M metagenome (GOLD analysis project Ga0123354, IMG submission 97872) | Labiotermes labralis P4 segment gut microbial communities from Petit-Saut dam, French Guiana - Lab288 P4 | ecosystem: Host-associated > Arthropoda: Insects > Digestive system > Gut ... | reverse complement strand
TGATGATGGGCGTATGTACCCGAAACATGTCGAGCTAAGAACACATCAATAAAATTACCTAGTTGCATCAAGTTGGCATTTCACTTTATTTCATGAGGAAGATGCACGGTCAAACAACCCTCAAGTTTATGGAGTCATATTGCAGATTGAATTTTAAAATCGCATCACATGACTTTAATTATTTTAAAATTGTACTTAAACATGACCTTCACATAGAATTCACATCAGGATACACTATGATGCAGCCAGCTCTAAATTCTGATGGCCGATAATTCCTTATCTTACTTATACACAGGCTCCAACGGGAGAATATATTGGCATTTTCTCTGCAGCCAGTGTGCTACTTTGATAGAAACTTAATTTTTCTTGACATGATTCACATTTGATGTCAGCTTCGTAGCAAGTTTTCCTTCAATAAAGGTAATGCAAACACGTTCAACTTTTTTATCACTTTTATATGTGATTCGAAATTTTCCTATTGGTTCGGCAAGCACAAAACATGAAACGAAAGAGACAAATGTTGTAAAACAAATATTTATAGTTAGTATAAGTTTGCAGGGACACAATACATTTGTTTAACTTATACAAAATTTAACTAAATAAAACTGCACGCTTTTAAAATATCTGTTACCATGTACTACTTGAAGACTTTAAACTTCTGTCACTTTTGTTGTTCTCATTTCCAACTACTGGCCTACACCAAGTTACCGAATGTCCCGAATGGTATGACGTTCATATACATTTCAGTAAAAATCAGACATCTGGAGTCTGGAATTGAGTTCTGAGGTTGAGTTCTGGGGCTGATGTTGTGGGGAAAATATGTGAGTGTGTTCTTAGTAATTAACCAACTTAATACACAAATTCTTGTTTTATAATAAGTTTATTATATGACTCTACATGTTTCAAGCACTATGTTCTCATCATCAGGAGGTCAAAATTGTATTATACAGCATCTGGTATCATCACACCTGTGGGGGGCCGTCCGGTGTACAGGTTGAGAGAGTTCTCTCTCAACCTATGCGCCAGACGACCACCTACAGGTGTGATGATACCAGATGCTGTATAATACAATTTTGACCTCCTGATGATAGCACATTGTGCTCGAAACATGTAGAGGCATATAAAAAACTCATTATAAAACAAGAATTTTTGCATTAAGTTGGTTAATTGCTAAGATTATACTGCGATGCACGGTCAGCAAAACATAAAAAAATATGAGTGTGTGTTAGACAGGTTAGGCTGACATTCCTGAGGAAGTTGTAAAGCTGGCTCCCGAACTGTAGTTGAAATGGTGATAAGAGATAAACACAGAAAACAAAAACATTTCACATGCCGATTTTCCTTTTTCTGTTACAAGGGAAATGTACATTAAAAACTGTTGATACAAGCTGAGAAAACAGTGGAAGTAGAGTCCTCATATTGATTTGAGTGACGGCTTAATTACAGTTAACTGCATATACAGACAAAGGGAAAAGATATACCACTAGACTGCGTAGGGACAATTTCAGAGTATCAGCCTCTCCAGTCCCTGCACGAGCATGACGGGATATTATCTCCGATTATTCCGTATCCGCTTTCTTCTAAATCCTTTTCAATTCATCGTTCACGAAGCGTCCCACTATTTGGTACTATGTAGCCTGAGACACTAATGGCGTCGTAAAATAACTCATTTAAAACAAGCAGCGTCAAAAATAATTGGCTATGTAGTTTTCCTCCATATAATGTAGTCAAAATAAATTAACAAGGAAACCCAAGCGTGGGCTAAAGGTATTATGTTTCACAAAAATAATTACTGACAAATAATATTTACTGACTAAAAATAAAACATACAGTTTTGACGCACACCCAGTGGAGATAATCAGTGCTGACGGACACAGTGTCCACAGTATTGTTAAGACTCATTTGCTTGTAATACTCAAGCTTTAATGTCTGACTTAGGAATTTCTAAGTTGGTAAAATTTTTCGTACCTCATGTTCCTCGTTGTATAGGATAGTATAAAACAAAAATGCAGCAAAAATATCCAGTTGTTATGCAACAATATAATCTGTGGGCTATCGACTGTTTGTCTTAAAACAGACTCGCTATAAGTAATGCGCTGGTAACCTACCAAGTTGGCTTCATTATTCTCTTGAGTTTTATATATATATATATATATATATATATAAGTCCGTTATATTTACTGACCTACTTCAGTCCTTAGTTTTCATTTCCGTTGCATTAAACTTCTTTACTGCATCGTGAAATATCGCACAAAATTGTGACACATGCTTGCAAATCTAAACATATTACATTTTAAGACATTTTGATTGTTGACTCTCCGAATGCAGGAGGGACATAAATGACAAAATCGCCTAAAGTCGCCCTTTTAGTTAACAAAAATAAAGGTTAATGTCCTACATGCAGAAATCTTATGTGCTGTCAGTGTCTTTTAATCGGTCGGATATCTCAAGACCTTGGTCAAGACAGTTTAAGACCTAATATTATCACAAGGAGTAATTCCTGCAACTACTAAGTCATACATTTGTATTTTATGGATAAATATTGCTACGGCTTTTATTTGTTTTATTTATTTCTCAGGCGAACAAATTAGAAAATATATTTTGGCCCTTAAAATCTCATGCGTAATGAAAGTTATTTTTTGTTGCGATAATCCATTTGTGCAGTAATCCTAAATGATGTGTCTGTAAAACCTGTTAAAACATTCGAAATCATCATCATCATCATCGTCATCATCTTCATCATTTGGCACTACAACCCTTTGTGGGTTTTCGCCTTCTCAGAAAAATCTCTCCAAGTTCTTCTGTCCTTGGCTATTTCCTTCCAGTTTTTATCTTTCAGCGTTTTTAAATCTTCCATAACATCGTCTTGCCATCGTTGTCTTGATCTTCCGACTGGTGGGTTTACAATCTAATAGCTTCCTAGTAGATCTTGCTTGGTCCATTCTTTGAACATGTACCAACCATTTAATTCTTTGTGCCTTCATGAATCTCACTACATATTTCGAATGAAAAGCATTCGAAATATGAATGCAAAATTTAATTAGGCTCAGTAAGCCAAAATAAACAGCAATTTAAGAAGCCAGTTTACGTGCGCAAAACGTAAAGCTTCTAATATTTTCGCTTATTTTTAAAATAGCTATTTATGCCATCGACACAACTAATTGTACGATATCATAAAACGAGGTTACATAAAACTAAATCTACGATGGAAAGTTGCTTTTGCAATCGCGGTGTTTGTGCACTAGTGGCCTCAGTATTACCATACAATTAGTCGAAACACGTAGCCAATGTTATGATATAATTACAATAAAATTAATTGTGTCGATGACATAAACAGCAAATTTGCCTTGTGCAAATACAACAGGATCTCTTAAGATAAAAATTCACTCATTTACTGTCCTTAATATTCCTACTGCTCCCACTACTTCCTAGAAGCAGTCACTATATTTATCGCATGGAATCGACATGTTTAAATCGACCCTGTTTCTCCGGCACCTCCGTCTCTGCCTTCTTTCTTGTTCTTTCCTTGTCAAACTCGATCCATCGCATTTTCTTTTACTTCTCTCCTACAACGCGAAACGTTTTCTTTCTTGAAATTCTCTCGTTAAAAGTGAGATATCCTGTTTCCTGGGCTTATTTCGTAAATTTCGAGGTGTTTAGAACATCGCTTGTTTCTTAGGCCTCAGTTCGTATCGCTATGACAAAACTGCCCCCCCCCCCATTACAGAACCATCTCATCAACTTCCGTAAGTCTTCATGTAAAATGTTATTTTTTTTTTCCTATTTTAACCAATATCTGAATGTGCTAACAATTTTTGGTGAAAATCCTGAACACGAAATTTCACAGAAATCCCTCTAGGGGAGAGACGGAGAGGACTGACGAAACCAGTAATCAATTATTCGCTTTGCAAACTCTGCTGAAAGTGTTGGACAGCAATTAGTGTAGATTTAGCTTGTGCTATGTGTACCGGTCCTACTAGACTACTTCTTGAAGATAGACAGAAAGATGCGCATCAAGAGCTTTTGAAAAAGTACATAAATATTAGCATAAACTTCCACTTTTTGAGAGTACAGAACTTCACAGCTGTGACTTTATGATTGTTGCCATCTGGAGCACTAGGTCGTGAGGTCCTGCAGCAATAAACTTACGGTTAGAGGATTGCCTCCATAAATGCGGAAAAGTAATGGCCTTCACAATATCTAACAATCCGTCCTGACGATAGAGAGAGCAGTACCTTTCGGAATGTCAGTCGATCCCAAACGTTAGAAATATTCAACAGGTTTTATCTCACTCTGAGTCATATTTGATAGCGAACTTCGTTGTAAAGATGAAATTAGACAAGAATCATGAGAGGGAAAATTAAGCAGTAACACAGCCATATACAAAATCACAGAATATGATATCATTTGCATGTGAGGTAAGAAGGAACTTACTACTCTATGTACCCACTAAATACACAGTCAAACCTCGGTTCACGAACGCCTCGGATCATGAACAATTCGGTTTACGAACAAATTTTCCGAAGTCTCAGATGACGTACTGTGTCTCGAGTTACGAACACTTTTGGGCTTTGACAATGAAGATTCTGCTGTTATCGATGATATTGTGTCTCTAGGCAAAAACAAAGGCTTGGAAGTTAACAATGAAGTGGGTCTGAAGCAGAGTCGAGTGGTGCTAAGAGACAGAAAAAAAGAAAAAGAATCCCATTCCAAACAATAATATTTCACTTCTTCACCACCTTCCACTTACGCCGTCAACTCTCCTCCATACAGGTACGGTAAAACTAAATTAAGTTTTCGTCTATATTTGATCAGCTTAGTGTTGTGTTTATCTTTTTTTGTGATAGATTTAATGGTTTCCATTGATTTTGTGTTAAGAACTTGTGCACAATGTACTGTTGTGAAAGTTTAAATAAGCAATCATCTGGGGTCCAGGAACGGGTTAATCCATTTTACATTAATTCCTATGGGGAAAATAGTTTCTGTTTACGAACATTTCGGTTTACGAACGACCTTCAGGAACGAATTAAGTTCGTGAACCGAGGTTTGACTGTATTGAAAAATGAACTCTTAAGTGGATATTTGAGAGTCGTTTCTGTAGAACGATGTAGAAGGAAAAGGCAGTTAAGTAGGCAGCTGTTTCTAACTACCCGAAGTATTATAACAAGCAGAGTTCGGAAAGTTTCATCCTTTCCATCAAAAGTTTGCGATCTATGCTGCTTAATTCAGGTTTTCTTACAGCAGAAACTTAAGTCACTTTATGTTATTTTGTTCTTAATTACCTCTGGCTTCAATAATCAAAAAATTGCTGTTGTTTGGAACCTTAGTGGTTTTTAAGCCAAAGATGATCGGCCGATTTCAAACTCCGGCTTTCAAAATATCACGTTCTTTAAAGACAAGAATAGCAGGTAAAAGTTCCGGAAAAGTAGAGACGTTTCAAATAAAATTACTTAGAAATATCTCCATGCCGTCTAACTGAAGCTCGTCGAACGTCTGACGAACTTATCTCACATTAGCAGCCATCCATCCACCCACGCGGCAGACTGATACTTCATATAGCAGAATAGCATAACACGATATGGGTTTAGACATTAGAAGCGATCAAAGCCGTCACTCAGAACATTCCTCATGTTCCCGTCGTTTCCACTTGAAGTACCCTAAGGATCTGCTTGTTTGAAGCACAGCCTTGCGTTATTTGGATATCACTTCACGTATGTATTTTCCCCCTTCATTTCGCCCAGTTGTTCAGACTAGTTCAGTTCATCCCACTCCTCTTTCGCATTAGGTGAAGGTTAAATCCCCTATTAATGCAACAAAACCGACACCTGCTACTTGAGGCGGAATTAATATTTCAAAGACATTTTCTGGGATTAGTTCATCTACAGCAATCCAACAAAACTCTTGCTGAAGTGTACATAGTTCATGGTGACACAAAGATTATTCGCTTTATTCCGGCCCAATTAACTCCCTTCACGGGGAGTAAATTACGTCATGATATCATTAGAGCGTGTGTTCTTGTGTGTTATTCTCTGAAAAAGAGGTGTGCTCATTCTCTGCAGCTATGGGTTAAAATTTGGAGAGTTTTAATATAATGTTCTTATTGTCATCTTCAAAATAAAGACATTACTTCAAAAATACAACTTTTCTTTAGTTAAACTTGGTACGTGTATTCCTATATGCAGATTTAAGATCTTTATTTAAATCTTTATTACCTCGTGTCATTGTTCACAAGTCAAATCTACACAATTTGAGGTGATGGATAACGAGGTAGTACAAAATAAATTCCTTCTTCAGGGATTTTTTATGAATGAATATGAAGTTTGTTAAAACACAATCAGATGCTTTCGACGTCCACTAACTAGCAAGCTACTTAACCACCACCACGATGAATTCTTTCTTGAAAAGCTGGCAGTCATTCAGCGCGCCAAGATTTCTCCCGCCTCTAAGGAATCCGAAATTTCAATACTGTTCCACAAGAGCCTGTCCTGGGGATCACCTCCACAGTAGGTCCTGTTTATATTATCGTCCTATCTGTGCCGAGGTAGTCAGCAGGTAGCCTTTCTTCACATCGACAGACCAAAATAAACTGACGTGTTTTATTACGAAATAAGGAAACCCACGTTTCTATTGTCAACGTAAATTTTCGTTTCATAAACATTTAAGACAGTAAGTTTCGCACTTCCACAGATACTATTACATAAAACATTATAGAATTATCACACTGGGTATATTATAGTAGCCAATGTTGTCGCTTTTATATCATGCTTTTATATAAATGGAAGTGAGCATTGGGTGAAAGGAAAGAAGGAAGCATGTCTTAACTCTCTACGAATTGCTGCACGGAAGTGAGGTCTGAACAGCCGTAGATTTTATTACACGGTAGTTATAAAATTACACTATGGAATTCCGCAAACTAGGATGATATATTGCACATTCTTATCTCTTTCATGCGTGCTACACAGCAGCCTGTCTCATTATCCACCAGTAAGTCCGTCTGTATGCAAATTACAACTAGAGAATTGATAGTTGATATGGGACAATTTCATTAAATATGAGTAGCCACATCAATTTCAATGAACAGCAGACGATTTTAAAAACCACTTTATATTTAAAAACAATATGAGTTGCTTGATGCATTAGCTTCCCTCTTCTGAGCAGGTGCTTTCGTATTCCAGCTGTGGACATGCATCCTTTCTGTGAAGCACCAGTCCGTAATGCACGTAAAGAAAACACATATTCACTATTTATTACTGAAATTCTATGTATCCAAAATTGAAGTATGGTGCTCCACACACACGCGCACGCACACGCACACACCCACACATATATACACACAGTACGGCAATTGTTTACAAAGTGACATTCTCAAATGCCATAAACACTGATTAGGTCAGAACCCTACGAACCAAACAAACAGAATGTGTTAGACAAAATGCTTCACGAATTAGCGCAATGAATCCGGCTGCTGTGGGCAAACTGTTAAAAATAATCACAGTTTCGAGGCACTGGAAGGTAATATTCATGCGATATATACGTTAATAGAGGTTTATGTGCAAATATATTTATATAAAAAGCAGGCAGAAAACAAGAACGAACTTTCAAAAAACAATGTTTCATCGCACAACTCCCTTCCGCTTCAACAAACTTTCAATAACCTTTCATTTTTAAACAGAAGATTACATTTGGTTATCGTCCCTCATCTTTCCAGTCTCTTTGCCTCAACTTAATATGACACAAAATAAACGAATAAAAAGTCCAAACAAAATAAGTACAAGTTTTCTTAGACATGAGCCCTATCCGAATCCTGTAGGGACTATTTTTTGTTGCGAATGAAGGTTAAATATTTAGATGGCTTCAAGACTAATAAAATGTTCCTCTTTTACTGGCGTCACTGCGGTTGTTTTTATCACAGAAACAGAAACTGACGTCATAAACGAGACATATTTAAGGCATTATTTATCTAGAAAGAAGAGTAACAGCAGATTTTAATTATAATTTCTTACATATACAAGCCACAAGTATCATTATCTTCTTGTAATGGAATAAGGCTTAGGTTGTATCCTAACATCATGACTTCTGACAGGTAATGCCGTTTCTAATAAACCTACTGTTTTCTTTGCACTCTGGGAATTTAGGCAGCAGTTTTACCCATAACTTGCTACTTATCTACCAAAGTGTACGGTGCCACATTTCAGAACACCCTTCTCCTACAACACATTACTTTAATTATGTCAATCTCACAGAATGCATTTCGCTATCTACGGTACTTGTGAATTCCACTTCAGTACATGTGGGATTTAAAACTATTTCTCCCGAATTCTATATATGTTGACGATGCAAGAAAAAGGGCCATGGGACGGCTGTCTTACCAAATATTGAAAATGTCTTACCAAACAATAAGGTGTCACTTTTTAACAGTCAACACCTTAACAGGAGTCCAAAAATTCCTACTACCACAATAGACATAACCGTGGGCTTGTTCGAATTTTTCCGAAGATGTCAGCTGCAATACTCTTCTGAAGGAAATGGCCCCAGTAAACAAGTAAAGCGGGTGAAGCCAGAAAAATAGCACTGTTAATTAGATACGGGTAGAAAAATCTAATATGGCAAACGACGTTGTCACTTCTTTGTTAAGGTTTCTTAACATTGGAGCTAGAACGTTTTTACACCAAGACTCTACATTGCAGAAATGGAATGCCTGCAAACTCATTCTCAATTTAGTAGTTCAAGAAAGTTTTTTCTTTAAGTGGGTGTATTAGGCACGTTTCCAAGTAGAAGAATCTTTTCAGAATGAAGACGTCTGACCGCTCTGACTTCGTCCCGCCGTAATGACTTCTGTACAACGACTGATTTCCATTACAGCTTTCTTAACTACAACAGGGTTGCCTTCTACGAGGGAATGTGAGTCCTGCCAAAAGGATAGACGCCACAGACAATCTGCTCCTGACGAGGTTTCTTCCAGTCGTGCTTCAGCATTCAGTCAAAATATACCTTATAAGAAAATATGCCCCAGGTTGATAAGAATTTCATTCATTAATCGCAGAGTCAACTGTATTTGCACTTAGTCTACTGAAAAAAATTAAACATGTATACCTACTGAGAATAATTCACAAAAGTACCCACTGGAAAGGCTTCTACTACCACAGGGTAAAAAGAATATATTTCTCAAGTGCAGATTCCAAAGATGTTTGATTTACTGAATATAATCTACTGACTGTAGGAAATATAAATACACCAGGTTAGTGTATTTTCGAAAAGTACAACGGGTTGATATGAATTTTCATTAAAATCAAAGGGGGCATACAGACACATTCATGCGGACGGTACGGTGATCCGGGAGGCCTATATTTTAAGTATTAATAAAGGATAACAGGCTAATATATGTGTAGATGGAATGTCATAAATAGTATATTTCCAAGAGTAATACACTTCATGTTGAAGCAGGAACCTTAATAAATAATGTTTCTATTATCAGCAACAAGACAAATTATCATTTACTTCTCAATACAGTTCCTGAAACAAACGTTTTGATTACGGGGGGGTTTACTTACATTCGGTCCCCCCGACCATGAAGGCAGTGGAAGAAAACATGTTACAGGGTCTCAAACCAACATTCATGAAATAATAAAACTCTGTACTCTTATGAGCAGAGAATTAAAACATCCAGGTTGACAGAAGTTTGTTGTAGTGTTAAAGAATTTGCCTCTTCAATTTTACGTTTCTTGTCTAAACTTTAAAACAGCTTCTACTACATCGTACTTCCAACACCAGATAGTAGGGCCAGCAGAATAATACGAGCATAATAATAATAATAATGATTAAAATATGTTATTTTTTCGTAAGGGGAGTTTTTCTGTATGAAAGTTAATATTTTTCCGTTTTCTGATTCAAGGAATCTGGCATATTTATTGTGAAAACAAATAAATGACTTTTTTTGCAACATATACGAACAAAAATGACAGCATAAATGATAAGCCATGTGCGTGTGTCAAATTCAAGTACGTTCAAGTAAGAGTAAGAAACTTTATTGACAATTCTGCATGCAATATCTGACATGAATTCCACGGATAAAGCTGGCGATGTATATTCATCGGTAATTTGAAACTCTAGCGATTCTTCTTACTAAGAATTCAAAATATGTCACCAATAACGCTGCTTAGGCAAGGTCTTAATTTTCATATTGTCAAGAGATAAAAATAACTCCTTAACATCCTTCTTGACGTGTAACTTTCTGCAATTGGAAGAAGCGAGTTCCATATATTCAGACTTCTAAAGGAAGAAGTAAAAAAGGTACATTAAAAAAAACACGTAGGGAATCTGCAAGTTGTGATGCATTAATCAAGTGCAAAGTGCTGTCTTCATCCCTTGAACTATATTCCTATCAACTAATTTAAATAGCCCATCCCAGTGGTCTCGCGGTCTAAGGAGTAGGTCTGCGGCAGCCCGCCTGTTGAGCTAGTGGGTTCGAAACCCACCTGGGGCATGGATATCTGTTTGTTGTGAGTGTTGTGTGTTTCCAGGTAGAGGTCTCTGTGACGAGCTGATCACTCGTCCAGAGGAGTCCTACCGACTGTGGTGCGTCGTTGAGTGTGATCTAGAAACTTCGTAAATGAGGAGGCCCTGACTCAGTGGGGGCTGTCGCGCCGAAAAAATAAAAATTTTTGATACGTTAAGGTGGAAGATGTGGTGGTGTGATTTTGTCTGTACACAACAATTGATCTGTTTGTGAAGACCACATGAAGAATTTTATCAACTAAAAAACCCTTTAGAAATCCGAACACCACAGATAACTTTTTACAACACATTTGGACTACGAATTGACGACTTACAAGTACAGACTATATATGGAGTCCAAATGACATACGTATGTATATGCTCGTCAGCAGTATTATATTTCCTGCGAAGACATTCACGTCAGTTCCCTGTGCACAGAACTGGTTTTGCACGCTCCAATGACCCGCAGTCGGTCCCGATTTATTAGAATCTTCTAGTTCAGAGCTGGCACACATCACCAGCAGACAAATAAACTACAGATGAGTCTTCATGCCCATCGAAGCAACTTCTTTGCCACTATGGGTCCCTTGCAACTTTCCTAGTTCATATTACACATCAGACTTGGAAATGAAACTCATTTATAAGGCGTTTGTCAACACAAAGACTTATGTATATTACACATAGAACTTGTGAGGTTCATATTACAATTCGCAGTGAAATGTCTGAAGAAAATAAAATGCAGTATCTGTATAAGGTACGACGCCTGTTATTTGACGGGTGGTACCGTGGTTCATTTCCGAGGCAGTCATTATGGGACTTTAGTGGGCAGAGTGATATTTGGAGGAGTTTTTCTCCAAATAATTCGGTCTATCTATCTATCATTTATCTATCTATCTATCTATCTATCTATCTACCTACCTATCTATCCATCCATCCATCTATATATACATATATATACATATATATATATATACATATATATATATATACC
>Ga0123354_10016748_pt1 | contig 11486 bp, 9 predicted proteins | sample TergutLab28metaG_2_FD_97872 | JGI IMG/M metagenome (GOLD analysis project Ga0123354, IMG submission 97872) | Labiotermes labralis P4 segment gut microbial communities from Petit-Saut dam, French Guiana - Lab288 P4 | ecosystem: Host-associated > Arthropoda: Insects > Digestive system > Gut ... | reverse complement strand
GGACAAGCGTATCATTGATTACGAAAACAAGGATATTGAAGTATGTATTTTTACCGGCAACGACAGCCGGTTGACAGCAGGCAACTATGAAGTCAATGTGTATTGCGACGGATATTTGGCAGGGTCTTCAACATTCGAATTAAGATGAAAAAGTTCAACAAAAATATATCAAATCTTTTAAAAGTTGCGCCCGGCACGTATTTAGGGACATTAAAATGAAGAAATTCATTACAATAGCACCAATAGCGGTCTTGATAATAACGCTGTTTGCCTCGTGTGGAAGTGGCGGGCTTGATGGTACATATATACCGAAAAATAGCGCTGCAAAAAACAATAATTTTGCAAAGTTTGTTTTTAACGATGGAACGGTTAGTTTCCTTGATAAAGTGTTTCAAAAGAACACTGTAAAAGTGTATATGGGCGTGATGGGTATTGCAATGCCTATGGCTTACGAATACAGTTACAGCCTGAAAGGAGATAAACTTATCATTGAAGCGGGCATACCGGGAGTAAGCGCCGGAAGTATTGAATTTACCTACAACAAAGCCAATGACGAAATTTCGATGAATATGGATGCTGCTTTCGATATTCTTGGCGGATTGGCTTCTTCGATTGGTAGTTCAACAGGTAACAAGGTTGACGGCAAAGAAGTTTCTAATGCATTGAAGAGTGATTTTGAAAAAGAAGTAACCCCCGTGTGGGGTAAAGAAGGGACTTTTGACCCAAATAATCTGAATTCTAAAAAAGAAGAGGAAAACATTTCTAATAAACCCAATGATAATAAAGAAAATATAGAAGATATTTGTAAAGAATTTCAATTACCCGAGAAAAATATAGAGATGAATACTGTCGAAGCAGGATCTAAATTTGTATATCGATGGGAGCCATTTTCTTGTGCAACTGATTATATTTTACATTGGTCTTTTTGGGACGAAAATAAAAATAAAAAGGGTGAAGGGAATACTGGTTGGATTGATAAAAATGAATGGACTCATACTGTACCCGACGAATGTGGATATTTATATATGAATGTTTATGCAAGAGATTCTTATAAAAGAGAGAGCAAATCACTTTATTTCATTTCGGTTAAAGTTACAAAAACTAACAGTATTCCTACACTTACAGCACCAGAAAAGGTGGTTGATGTTATCTCAAAAGTAGATGGTTGTAAGCCAGTTTCGTTTTCGTGGAAACCTGTTACTAATGCACAGTTTTATGTAATAAATTGGAGTTTAGATGGAAAGGAGGGTAGTTTTATAACAGACGTAACCTCTGCAGAAATAACATTACCTAATGTTAATGGTCATTTATATATAGATGTATTTGCTTGTGGCTGTTTCTGCGGTACGTGGGTTCAAAGTAGCAACACACTATTTTCGACAAAAGTTGAGGCACATCCACAACCCAGTCAAGCAATGGATGGTTCTATCTTTTGCAATCCATCAAAATATATAGATAAACTCACAAAACCTGAAGTTGATTTGATTGAAGAATATCTTAATAATAGTGGTCAATTTGAATTTTTTGACGGGTTAGATGAGATAAACACTAAAATAAAAAAATCGGTTAAATCGGTTAAAATAGTTAGTGCTGCATTTCAACAGAGTGAAAAAATAGGATTAATAATTGAAATCGAAAAGGAAATCGAAAAGGGATCAACTATTATTGTTGAGAACTTTGATAATTTGTATGCGTTGTTAGATAAATATCAGTCGTTTAATAAATTGTTAGATAATATTAACGATATATGTCGGAGTATAGAATTAGGCATAATTGCGTTTCACCTTGGTAAATACTGGCTTGAGACAAAAGATACATCTCATACAATTCTTTGGGGATCATGTGAAGCTGTCAAATTTGGGTTAAAAAGATCCGTTGGGTTTGGATTCTATTTATCCATTGGATGTAAGATTGGAACGATTGGCGGCGGTGTTGCAGGTGCCGTTGTTGGTTGTATAGCAGGTGGTGTTGTTGGACTAGCAATTGAGCATTATATCAATAATAAATTTGACTGTGAAGAACTTACAAATTAAATATACAATGGAAAATCATATAATAATTGGTCTCGGCGGCACCGGAGGCAAGGTGCTCAAAGCGTTTCGCAAACGCTTATGGTCGGAGTTTGGCGAAGATGAACGTACAAAACTGCCGATTGGATTTGTTTATGTGGATTCAACCACAGAAATGATGAACCCCGACGATGTAACATGGCGCGTGCAGGGCGAAAATGCCGTGTTTACCAACAGGGAATTTGTCAATATCAAAGGTGTGGAACTCTCCACGATATTAAAAAATCCCAACGGTTTTCCGGGCGTCAAAGGATTTTTGGGCGACCCTGAGGTGATGGGAAAAACAATTGGCGACATCAAGGAAGCAGCCGGACAGAAACGTCGCGCCGGAAGGATTTTATTTGGTGGTTCAGTTTCGTCCTACCTTTCTACGCTCGGTGCGCAATACAGCAAGGTAAAAGAAATCAGCGGGAATACGGCTTTGAATGTTCACATTATTACAGGATTGGCAGGCGGAACGGGTTCAGGCTCTATCATAGATGTGATTGCACAAACGCGAACCCTTTTTCCTGCTTCCAAAAAAGATCAGGGAGCAAATATTCTGGTATATACGATGATACCCGAAGTGCATCCGCCAGCAGGTTGCGAAGCAGGGCGCTACCACCCCAACGGTTATGCCGCTTTGGTAGAGTTAAACGCTTTGAACGCAGGAAAATATCTGCCACATGACGTTACTGGACAAAAAACAGACGCCAAGGGTGAAGTAAAGCGCATTGCCAACAACGGCACTGATGGCATTTTTCTATATACAAATGTCAATGAACACGGTAAGGTTATTGAATCGTTTCAACAACTTCCGGCAATTGTTTCCGATTTGCTCTACAGTTATATATTTCTTGAGCAAAACAACAACACGAACGATTTTATGCGTTCATACAGTTTTGAAAATATTGACCAGTTCAAACTTGAGTTGAACGAAAAGGCAAAGGACGGAGAAATAGATGTAGTTCGTTCCAAAGCATTCGGTTCATTTGGCGTGAAGCGGGTCATTATTCCCGAAGAAGAAATAATAGAGTTTTTTACCTATAAATTCGCACGTCAGGCATTGCTGCAAATCCGCTACAACAATTGGAACGACGACCTGGGTTACCGCGACAAACCAGCCAATGTGGATTTCAACTCTTTTGTGTCGGACGCGCAACAATTGGAACGTTGGCGAATGACCGACAAGCATTTGACGCTCGACAAACCAATTTTAGCGTCAGATGAAAAGAAATGGCCCGGTTTTGCCGACTATTGGAGTAATGTGATTCCACAATGGACCATGCAGGCGTCGACAACAAAATTACCTTTGAACGAATTGAGCAAATTATGCTCGGAAGTCGGATACGAAAAGGGATTTCGCAGATTGGGTGTTCGAAATTTCTTTGAAGGAAAATTGCAGGCAAAAGAAGACCATGCCAACGAAATTGTTGACCATATTGAAAAGTATCTGTTTGACCAGTGGGGTGCAGGAGAATTATCATTGTACAATCTTACAATGTTGATTGACAAATTAGCAGAATCAGTCGGGAAACGACGTAAGGATTATGAAGGCAAAATTACCGACGCCAACAAATCGCTTGAACAGTTGACACTTGCAATAAATTCACTTCTGAATGAATGGGCGGGTTTAGGACTCATAGGCAATCTTGTTCGCAGAAATAAAATTATTCAGGGACATTCTACCCTTATGATACAGTTGTATCTGAAAAAGACCGAAATAGAAGGTTTGAACTTTGGCAAGGAATTGTTGGCCGCATTATTCATTAAATTGAATACTTTGCGGGGAAGGGTTGAAACATTTGTCAAAACTGTTAATGAGGCAATAGACGACGCTGAAAAACAGGCAGGAGCGAGATGTCAGGATGAAGGCAATGCTACCGATTTGCAGGAAGCGGTGATTCGGTTCTACAATTACGACGCCGTTGTAAAATTCGCAAAAGAAGTAGAACGCGACAAAAAACGTCAGGAAAATATTGCCAGTGAATTTCGTCAGGCGCTGCTTGCTCAAATAGGCAGCGAACGCAGTTTTGTTCGTGCCAATGCAGAGATTAATAACGATAAGATTTCGCAGATCATAGATACTTTGGTGAGAGAAAAATCTGTCAGCATCCACGATGAAATTTTGATTGAGAATAACGAAAAATTGATCAACCGCAATATTCTCGAACAGTTAAGCGAAAAATACCGCTCTGAAGAAGATCTTAGAAAATTTGCGGTTGATTTGATACAAAAAAGCGGAGTGTTGCTCACTTTCGACCAGACAGAAATAAACCGCGCCATTAAAAACAATGAAAATCCAATCGTCGGAGTAAATATTTTTAGAAAAGTTCTCGTCATCAATCTGCCAAAAATTGAAGGTAACGAGAATGTTCAAAATTTTGCAGACAGATTCAAAAATGCGCTTATAAATTCTGTTGATGGCAGTGTTATAGTGAAAGTAGATACCACCGGTAGCCGGAAAAACGAAATCACCATCATCAGTTTAACCTATTGTTTCCCGCTACGGGCTATTCAGGATTTGAAATTTCTCAAAGAAAAATACGATTATTTACTGACCAATCCAAATGTTGTCCGGCAAAATCAAACGTTATTGCATACGGAAGGCACCGGCGGTAATTTTCCCAGTCTCTTTGTGGAAAACGATTTGCTGCCTTCACAAATCAGGGAAAAATATACGGCTTATCTGATAATGGCGTATGCAATGGGCTTAATTAAGTATGCAGACAAAGCAGATGGCACAGGAAAAAGCGCCTATGGAACAATAACAAAAGATGAATTAGGCGATGAAGTGCTTAATCCGCTTGCCGATAAGTTTACTGAAATACCTTTTGTGGCAGCATTTGACGAATCTTTTGGTGAATCGTTACGAGAACTGACGGAAAAAACGCTAAAATCCGATTATTTGCATATATCAAAAAGAGAAGAACTTGTAACAAAAACACAAGAACTTTACAGTAAAATTATTGTTCCTGAATTTGGTGGCAACAAGGGTACAGCAGAATGCAAATTCTTTGCTGATCAAGCAAAAGAAGCAATTCGTATAATTAAATCAAAATGAATCATGGCAAAGAATAATTTAACAATTCGAAAAGGAAAATGTATGAATTTTGGTAATTGCAACAAGGCAAATACCAAAGAGATAATCGAAGTAAATATCGGCGAAGATTTCATCTGTCCCGAATGTGAAGGACCTTTGATAGATATACTGGGTAAAAAACCATTTCCAGTTTGGATTATAATTGTAATCGCAATAATACTAGTGTTGTGTGGGGGGGTATACTTTGGGTATCCATTTGTAAAAGGTCTCTTTGATAAAAAGAAGCCTATTGAAGAAGAACATATTGTTCCTGTGGAAGATATTACTCTTGATATAACTTCTTTGTCTTTTGTAAATATAGGTGCAAGTATGCGACTTGCCGCAACCGTGCATCCTATAAATGTTGCGGACAAGAACAAAAAGGTAATTTGGCAGTCGATCGACACATCTATTGCCACTGTTGATGAAAATGGGATTGTTACATCTATGGCTTCGGGCAGTACACTCATTTCAGCATATACAGGCAATGGACTTTCGGCAACTTGTTATGTAGAGGTAGCGAATGTATCAGCATCAAACGCTCCGAAGCCAGCTACACAGCAGCCCGTAAACCAAACCTCAAGAATAATCGAAAAAACATATTCTTTCGGAAAATACAAAGGAGATGCTGTAAACGGTTACCCAGAAGGTGACGGAACAATGACTTACAACAGGCGTGTGCAAATTGCGAAACACGACACCAATGCCTCTCCTCGTTTTGCAGAAAGCGGCGATTATTTTATTGGTTCGTGGGGCAATGGTGATATTGTCAGCGGCATTTTATACGATAAAAATGGCAATATCAAAGAGCGGATAATTGCGCCAAAGAGGTTTAACCAATATGATATCAGCAAAGATTAATTGGAATGATGCGTAAACTAATTGTCATATTATTGTCTGGAATGATTGCATTGTCGAATGGCAACGCCCAACAGGTTTTCTATTCGCAATCGCTGCAAAATCTGTATTATTCGCTGCCCGAAACCTGTAGAGACGTGGCGAGTCGCATTTCTACCATAGACACAGTAATTCTTTGTTACAATATAGCGCTTGGCGACGCTGTTCCTGTAACCTGTCATTGGGATGAAAACGAAGTTTTGGAACATATCGGCTATCGGTTTTTACCCGTTGGCGATACTGTTACAGTGAACAATGTGATTGTCCGCTTTATTGAAAGAGAATTGCTGTCATTGTTGCTGACCAGCGACATAAGTCAAGCGTTTGTTTCTTATCGGGAAAACAGTATATCAATTTTGCTGAATGATAAACCCATAAGGCAAAGCGCATTACATGATAAACAAGGTTTTTTGAGTTTGTTGAGAAACTTTCAGTACATTTCTATCAATTTTATTGACGACAGGAAATATGAGGTTTCACTTGTTTTCGATAAGGGACAAAAAGTATCATTCCATTTTCCGGCAGACAGCGAATTGCTGACCGGTATGAATAAAAAGGAACGCGACATACGTCTTGCCGTTCAATTGAAAAATCACAGAGCAAAACGAGATGGCATTGTTGTACCCGATTACAGTTATTTGCAATTATTTCGGGATACAATATACGTGGATAAAGGCAGTTCGTTTATGATACCACAAATCAACAACGATATTTTTTATATGAAAATAGACAGTACTTACAATTTGGTTTTCGATAACAATTTTCTTGCCGAATCATTTTCAAATAAGTTGATTGTTCCCACAATTCTGGGTTTTACCATCAACATAACACATCGAATGTATGGAAATCAGGTAAAAAAATACTCAGTAAACAGCCGCGATTTCGATGACTATTTTCTGTGCGATTACGACCGTTATTTTGGTATTGAAACCATTGAAAAAGACAAACTAACCGGTACACTGATTCTGAGCGACCGTAACGCAGCCAGCATTCATCTGGCTTATGTATCGGTTAAGATAGATGATTTATTAAATGGCGGTACAATGGAAATGCAACTGAATTCCAACATTCCGCAACAAAACATTAAAACATTGTTTGGAAAATAAAATAGATTGAAAATGAGAAAATTATATTTTGCTTTGATTGTAATGCTGTTAATAGCAATTTCGCCCTACCTTTCCGCACAAAAATATCTGTCGAAAGAGAGGGAAAACGAAATAAAAATGTCGGAACAGTATTTTTGGGGCGAATGTTCCGATTTTAAGGAAGAAGGGGCTAAACAGTGCGCTTTTGTTGAATTGAGCAATCAGATTATAAAAAGTGCTGTTCATCAATCGAACAAGATGGACGAGATACTCAAAGCGATAGAAATGAAAGTGCGTTTTGAGCGATTGCAGCAACAGGGCAGAATAAAAATATTGACTTGGATAGTCAAAGACAGTGTGTTTGTTACAATTCAAAAGCCAATTTTGAGAGCGTCTGAATCCAAACCAGCGCTGCCTGATACCGACATACAACCGGCAATGAAGGAAAACCCGATATTGCAGGAATTGGCTGCCTGCAAAACATATAATGATGTCAGACGGGTGGCAACTATGAAAGGACTTGTTCGTGGAAGCAAAATCAACAGTTCTGAAGGTTTTGCCAATCCTGAAAAATGTATTATAGCCGTATTTACATCAGAGGGCGCTTTGGCAGCATTACTTGACACTGGCAGCAGTTCGCGTACCGATTTGTTGTCAGGTAAAACCGTTCAAAATCCCGAAGAGTATTATAATCGTGAAGAATTTTTTTTATGGTACATGCAACAGAAAAATAATTAATTAAAAATCAAATAGATATGACAAAACACAATTTTATCCGGCATTTAGCCACAGTTCTTTTGGGCATCTTGTTATGCGCCCAGGCGTATGCACAGCATACCACCGAGTTCCTGTTTAAGGAAACCGTACCCGATAATGTCAGGAACATCATGCAAACCAATGCAAAGGCATTGTTTAAAGAAATCAACAGCGCCTACGATGGAAACAAGTTGGAACTTACACTTTCCAAAAACGATGTTACTGAAGCTGCGATGAAGCGTATTCAATCCTTGTGGGCTGCAAGTCATTTCTACTGTACCGAAACTGGTATAACCACAAGAGTTTTGAAGTCGTCAAACGGCTTTCAGGTTCGCAATATTCCCGTTTTTTTTACGCAAGGAAAAACGGACGAGGACAAATATCAGGATATGGTGATTGAATTTACGTCTGGCGGAAAAATCAGCGATATATATATTGCCTTAGCGCCGCACCAATACGCAAAAATAATGCGCAGTTCAAATGAAGTTTCAGATATCAGGTATAGGGAAAAGATAGTGGATTTGGTAGAAAACTTCCGCACGGCATACAATTGTAAAGACTTGCCGTTTTTGAATGACATCTACAGCGACGAAGCCTTAATTATTACCGGAAAAGTACTGACTGTTAAACCAAGAGGTGACGTTCCGGCAGCAATAAACCAGCAAAAAATAGAATATTCAGTTCAGAATAAAAAACAGTATCTTACAAAACTGAAAACTGTTTTCGATTCCAATTCTTACATCAACATTAGATTTGTTGATATCGTTGTAAAGCGACACGAAGGAAATCCAAACATTTATGGGGTTACGCTGAAACAAGAATGGAATACTACGAGATATAGCGATGAGGGATGGCTGTTTTTGATGATTGACTATGAAAACGAAGAAAATCCACAAATTTGGGTTAGGACTTGGCAGCCATTAACAGACAATAGCGGTAATGTTATTTTTTACAATCCGGAAGATATTATAGGTTTGGGAGATTTTATAATGAGATAGTTAAGATGAAACGTTATTTGTTATTTCTGTTGTTTGCATTGTTTGATACTACACAATTATTTTCGCAAGAAACTTTGCAAGAGTTTATCATTGGAGAAGATAACCCTCCTCTCATACTAGAGTTTTTCAAAGAGTACGGATGTAAACCTGATGACGGTGTAATTGTGTTTAATACCACAATTCCCGATTTGAAATTCACTATACCGAATGCGCCGAATCGTTTAAGTCGCGTATCTTCTTTTGATAATGTAAATAAACGATATGTGCTATGTGTTCAGCCGACAGATGGAATTGGCGGATATACGAAATATGTCGTTCTTATCAATGGTAAGAACTTTAAACCGGAAGCGATTTCAGTGGGAACTATTAAGTCCGGGCTGGCACAGTATTTTAAGATAAATCCAAAAATAGATACTATGGCAGAAATTGAAAAATTGAAAAAAGAAATTGCTGAACTAAAAGATAAGCAATCACAACCGCAACAGTCGAGCACAAATACTAATCGCCCTACATCAACAATATCGGAAACACGGGTAGTGGATACCAGAACATCAGCATCATCTACATTGCCAAAACTCTCTACCAATGCTGTAAGAAACTTTGCCGTAACGACGGCAATTCTTGGTGGTAATATCATCAATGCAGGAATGCCGGAATACACCGAACGGGGCGTATGCTACTCCACTACCCAAAACCCGACAACTGCCAATAACAAAATTGCGATTTCGGGTACAGGAACGGAGAGTTTCATTACACCTGTGACCAGTTTAAAGGCAAATACCACATATTACGTGCGGGCTTATGCCATTAATTCGGTGGGCACGGCTTATGGTGCACAAGTGAGTTTCAAAACTTACACATCGGGCACACAGGCAGATTCCAGAACATCAGCATCATCTACATTGCCGAGAATCACTACTAATGCCGTGACGATCTTTTCTATATCGACAGCAATACTTGGTGGGAATATCATCAACACAGGAACGCCGGCATACACCGAACGAGGTGTGGTTTACGCCATATCGCAAAACCCGACAATTGCCAATAATAAAATTGTAATTTCAGGTACAGGAACAGGGAGTTTCATTACACCAGTGACCAATTTAACGACAAATACCACATATTATGTGCGGGCTTATGCCATTAATTCAGCGGGCACGGCTTATGGTAGGCAAGTGAGTTTCAAAACTTCTGCATCGGGTACACAGGTAAATTCCAAAATTTAAAATTTACTCATCTGCAACTTCTATCAATATCAAGAAACGAGATAAAATTTGATTAGATGTATGAAACATTATTTGTTATTTCTCTTGTTTACGTTAGTTTCGACACATGTATTCCCGCAAGGGGAGTTTGTGATTGAAACATATATCAATACACAAGCTCGGATAATTTACAGAAGTAAGGGCTGTACTGCAGATGATGGCGTAATCGTGTTTTACACCGAAATACCAAATTTGAAATTCAGTATGCCAGATACACCAAAACGTTTAAAGAAAATATCTGATTTTGACGGAAATAGTTATGTGCTTTGCATTCAACCAACCGACAAAACTATTGGCGGAATTTCAAAATATTCTATCGACATCAAAGCCGAAGGGTACATACCTGTAATACATGAGGTCAGGCAGGTTAATGCAACCGAGGCACAGTATTTTACGATAAAACAAAAAACAGCCCCTTTTCGTGGAACAGATAATATTTACACAGTCACAAAACGAAAAGTTCTGATAGCGCGTTTCTCAAATGAAACCGCATACGCCAGAGGTATTTTTTACGACAAGGAAAATGATCCTATTGGCAAACAGGCGACAATTATTCTCTCGACTAAACTTGCTTCAACAAATAAATTTAGTTTATTGGAGTGGAATAAAAATCAGGAAGGATGGCAGATTGCTGACTATCAAAAAATGGGAGCAGATTTTTTGGTTTCCGGCTCCATTACGGAATTTGGAAGGAAGAATGTTAGTGAAAATAGAAAAAAATATCAAATCGCGCAGGCAAGTATCAGTATTCGCTTGATTGATGTTTCAACAGGGCAAATCGTCTTCGCTGAAGAAACAAAAAGCGAAGCGAAAACTGATGGCGACTTTGACCCTACATTGGGTGATCAGGCAATTTCGCACGCTATTTCTAAGCTGGTTGAAAGAATAAATAATTTATTTAAATAAAAAAATGAAAAAGATAATTTTATGGATTAATGTGGTGACGTTTTTGGTTTTAACATCCTGTGCACCAAAAATTCTGTATTCGTGGAGAGATTACAATGATGCAAGTTATTATTATCTTAAATTCGGCGACAAAAGCTCAGCAGATCAGTTGATAAATACTTATCAGCAGATCATTGAAAAACAAGAGGGAACGAGAAACACGGTTCCTCCCGGTATTTATGCCGATTATGGGTTTATTTTGATACAAAATGGCAAAAATGAAGAGGGTAAGGCAATGCTGAAAAAGGAAATTGCGCTTTATCCCGAATCCGAAATATTTATTAACCGTATTTCAATGTCGTTTAATTAAGCATTTTTCTTTTATCACTTGATTAAGAGCAATTTATCTATTTAAAATAATAGCGATAATCATTTGCAAAGATAAAAACTTTTTCTTACTTTTGTTGCAT
>Ga0123354_10016746_pt1 | contig 11486 bp, 8 predicted proteins | sample TergutLab28metaG_2_FD_97872 | JGI IMG/M metagenome (GOLD analysis project Ga0123354, IMG submission 97872) | Labiotermes labralis P4 segment gut microbial communities from Petit-Saut dam, French Guiana - Lab288 P4 | ecosystem: Host-associated > Arthropoda: Insects > Digestive system > Gut ... | reverse complement strand
ACGTTTTAGTGTCAATGTGTGGTGTGCAGTTCTGGACGATCAGCTGATTGGTCCTTTCATCTTGGAAGGTCGTCTTACAGGAGAGGCGTACCTCAGATTTCTGCAAGAGGAATTGCCCCGACTTTTGGAGGATGTGCCTTTAAATAAACGAGGTCGTATGTATTTCCAACATGACGGAGCTCCTCCTCATTCTTCACATGAAGTTAGAAATTTCCTGAACTATCGTTTCCCTGGGCGATGGATCGGACGTGGCGGTCCACACAAGTGGCCAGCCAGGTCTCCAGACTTAAGCCCAGTGGATTATTGTGTGTGGGAATGGATGAAAGAACTGGTTTGCAGTGGGACGGTGGTAACGCGAGATGAACTGCTTAGTAGCATTTTGGATGCCGCAGACCGCGTCAGAAACAGCCAGCGGAAACTACAACGAGCAACCCGCGCAGTTCACAACCGAGCGGCAGCCTGTGTTGCGGCCGGCGGTGGCATTTTCGAAAACCAGCTTTAAGCACAATCAGTTCAAATTAACGGTAATTTCATGAAGTTAACTTTACATTTACACTTTAAAAGTATCATGTATTATGTTGGTTCATTATTTTGTTCCATTTATTGTCAATAATCGTTACCTTCTCTTCTAGTTTCAAGCGGTCATAACTCCGTAACCGTCCAAAATCGGACACATGTTTATATGAACTTTTTTGATCACAAAGACCTAGGAAATCACCTCATACAGTAATGTCCACAAGTTGTGAAACACCCTGTATACACACACACACACACACATATTGTGTGTGGGGGTGGGGGCGGTAGCTCAGTCGGTATAGCGACTGACTGCGGGCTGGACGGTCCGGGATCGAATCCTGGTGGGGACTAGATTTTCGGGCCGTCCAGACCGGCCCTAGGGCCCACCCAGCCTCCTGTAAAAAGGGTACCGGGTCTTTCCCGGGGGTAAAGTGCGGCCGGGGCGTGCTGCTGACCACTCACCGCCTTCTAGTGTCGCGGTCATGGAAGAGTAGAGCTATACCTCTACTCACCCTCTGGGCCACACCGGACCTGCAATGGGAAAACTTTACCTTCACCTTTACCTTTATATATATAAGCATATTGTATACATATCAGAAAAAAACCGCTGTAATTTCACCATTCAGCATTAAATGAATGGTTTCTATAACCGAGACGGAGTGTGTTTACAGCGCGGTACGAGCTGAATCTTTAAATCAAATTTACGTTAGTCTTAATCTTTAAAGAGCTGAAAGAGATTGTCTTCGTCTTAGCATCGACAGAGAGATGTGAGTAAAAATCTCTCAAGAGGCAACTTTGCACTGACATTGGTGTTGTGTCCACGCGGTTTAGATGACGTGTAACATTAACAATTCGCACATTGCTGTCTTTGGCACACGGGTGTCTCGATTAGTGCTGTAAGTTGATTTGCGTGGACTGCTTACACACACTTTGACGCTTTAATCTGTAGCCAGCATCCTTGGGCGCTTCTAACAATAGCTGGTGGCAGTGACGAACTTGTTGCACTCAAGCACTAAGTAGCTGATCGAAAGATTTCCGACTTAATGACCGATGACGCATTTGTGGCTTCTGCAAGTCAGCACCAAGACCTAGCCAGATGATGATGATGAACGAGTAAAAATTGGGCACTAAAATTCTGCCCCCAGCCGACAAACGACTTGCTGAGCCTTACCAGGTAAAACACATTGCGTTTTTGAAATCAACAGTAAAACGAACAAGTTATAAGCTTCATGTGGGCCGCGACAGGGTAGTCGAGATAGCGACTCGATCCGGAATGGACGGTCCGGAGATCGAATCCAGTTGAGGGCGAGATTTCCCGCACCTGTCCACCCTCCCCCTCCTGTAAAATAGGAACCGGGTCTCTTTCCCGGGAGTAAAGCGGCCAAGACGTGGCGCTGACCAGCCACTCCCATGTAGGGCCGAGGCTAAAGCAAGAGTAGACCTATACCCCTATTCCCCTTCTGGACCTTCATGGCCTCTTCTACTGTGAACTTTTTAATGCAGTTGTATAACTGTTAACAGCTTCTGAATTAGTCTGTATACGACAAAGTATGGCCCAACATAAATCGCACCTGTTCACATGGTTTAAGTCTGTGGCATTTTAAATAGCGACTATGTTATATACTTGGCTAAATATATTTTTAAAACAGTGTGGCTTACGTAATGCAGCTTTTTAACTGTCCCATTTCCCCACCATTTTTTTTTGGAGTAGACGCATCCTGAAGTTTTACTTTTCCATGATGGGGGGAATCATTTCGTGATGCATAATTACAAATTCGAAATTTGATGCAGTTACTGACGGTCTGCAAGGACCAAGGTCCCACGTGACCTGCATTACCACTAACAACGTCACACTAATCTCCAGACACAAAACTAGATTGCCAAACAAAACACTGGCCCCTTACGTCAGTCCCGAAGGTGTTGCATAACCGTACAGTTTGGTCCTTAACATAGCTGCTAACATAAGAAATTTTCTTCAAACAGTAAACTTCGAATTCCCACACACAGTACAGGTTTATATGTTATTTCAGACGTTTCAGAGAAACGTGCTGCATCATATGTGGTTCATGGGGCAGTCACCTGGCCATAATTCAGTCACTGTGACATGGGGTCCAGTAAACACTCGACGTGTTCCCAAAACATATGCAGTCCCAGAACCTAACTCCACGGTCGCAGTGACATGTATAAACAGAAGTTCTGTGCTTAATGTGTGTGTAGGGCGATATATGGTACAGTTCACACTAGAACAGGTCGTGAAGGCCCAAAGGGGGGCGTACAGGTGTAGCTTTACGTCTACTTTAACCTCGGCCTCGGAAGCTTTAACCCCTGGAAATATATTGGTGAAAACCGTAATGGGTACATACACATGTTTATTTATTTATGTATATATATATATATATTTATTTATTTTCTATATTTATTTCTGTTGTTTCTTTTTTAATGAAATGCATTCGCTATAGTAAAATAATTTCATCAACAAAAAAAAAAAGTTACATGAATGTTATTTACATGCAATTTCAGCACTTGTGGAAAAATTCCTCGCGTAGTTTAAACGTACCGTGTGTTTCACAAACAAACAAACAAAGCAGCGTACGAATGCGATCAATTGGCCAGTAAACAGTTTTATGATGAGACAAGTATTCTCATATAACAATATTTTAGGTTTTTTTTTTTGCGGGTCTGAAAATTCGTATAACGATCACCCGTGGTGTGACACCATGGCAAACTGATGGTACCGTTTCGAACGAAAATAATGCTGCCATCTTCAGCGAGAGTACAATAGCCCGCCAAACCCCAGAAGAACTACAGTACAGATGTCTTTATTCTTGCTTTAAACCGATGCATTACCTACAATACAGCGCACAGGCGTCAATAGTCTATACACTTTATACAGGCAATCAGTTGGATTAATTAAACTTATTTGGAGAAAATGGCTGCAGCGAAATCCGTGCTCTCTACCGTACTTCATTCGAGATGGTTTTGTGTGACGTCACTAGAACAAGCTGACAGCAGTATTCGCCACACATCGAGCAACCAACCAAACTCGTGTAATCCGCATTTTAACACGTTGTTTACCAATTCTTCAATTTAATGCGGGATTCATTAGTTGACGTGACCGACAAGAGCAGCGCCGACATGTTTGATTGAAAGGTCATTCGTTCACATAGGTCGGCTGTAAACCTTGACAGAGGACGGATGTGTTTATTCTCTTGGGAAACGTGGATATACACTGCCCCAAAATTGGTTCCTCTGTGACTTCAACCAAAACTTCTACAACATTACATAACCTGAACAAATCCTTACTGAAAAGTAATGGCTGCCCTTTCATCGAATTACCAACGAGGCTCATCATACGTACGTTTCACACGTACCGTATTAAGTCCTTTATTTGTCCAACTAATGCACACAAATTATTGCCAAATTGTTAAACAGTTAACATTATTTAAATTACAAAAGTTGCTCCAACATGTTTCGGTTTACACAAACCATCATCAGGGAGTTCGGTATTGTGGCTGCATACGCAGCCACAATACCGGTAACTTCAAATAACGATATGTAACCGAAGTCAACACTGTAACTTTAGCGAAGCACAGGCTGAGAGCTCCCTGATAATCGTTTATGTAAACCGAAACATGTTGGAGCAACTATTGTAATTTAAATCATTTTAACTGTTTAACAAATCGATAATAATTCGCGTGCATTAGTTGGACAAATAAAGGACTTAATACTGTTAACATGCACGGTGCATACTACGAAGATTACCATGTATCAACTTAAAAGGTCATTCAGCAATGCTGAATTCAATACAAAAGTGAAAAGGAAATAGACGTAGACAGCACTGTGGTCATAGCGTGAATCCGAAGGTATGAGGATGGGAAAGCGAATGGTGCAATGAAGAACATAGAGGGACACGAAGCGACTGCCGACCGGCCAATGAACCCGGCCACATGACCTTATGCAGTCATGTTCCTGCTGCAATGTACGGTGCCATTCACGTTTCAGACAGATGTGGCACTAATGTAAACCACAAGTCAGATATTCACACTGTAAGGCATTTTGCAAGGAAACTGATCCCACGTCCAACATGTTTCCTTCTTCATTATATATACAGGGTTATTCGAAATGATTGTCGGGGTTTTAACAACTTGTCATACACAATACACTTGAGATATGATTATATGTATTTTTTATTTAATAGAACAACACTCCAAGTTTTTGTTACATACCTTACAGGTGCTCTATATGTGCACCATTTGTGATTCTACAAACATCAACACGATAATCGAGTTCGTTCCAACTGTTTGTAGCATGTCAGCGGTGGTAGTTTCAATGGCGGTTCTGATTCGTACCTTAGGTTACGGGATACTTGCGGGAAGAGGAGGAACATAAACCTGAACCTTGAGGTAACCCCACAGAAATAAATCACATGGGGTTGCATCTGGAGAACGAGGTGGCAAGTTCTTAAAACCCCGACAATCATTTCGAATAACCCTGTATATTTCAGTCAACAAAATTATATAACAAAAGCATAGGTTAAAGCGACATGTTTCGACTTTAAAAAATCATCGTCACGCTAAGCTAAGAACCATGAAGTTCTTTACAATGTGGCTGTGCGCATTTGGGATCCCAGATGGCTCACAATGTGTGCTGTGATTCGTCCCGTGTACATAACGTGACTTATATCTGTTACACTATTGTACCTATATTGGGGTGAAGTATGTGACGTGTATTAGCGTGCTATTTCCTGGGACAGAGAGGCTTAGTGAAGTTACACAAAGAAGATATATAATAAAGTGAATATGTAGAAATACACAATGGGATGACTTCGTTCAAATTGTTAGGTTTCCTTCTGGTTCCCCGCGTGTCCATTAATCGTGACTGAATTTTCAAGCAGCTTAATTTTCAGAAGAAAATTTAAAGATCAAACTCCGGACCAAAATGCCTGGTTTAATATGAGGATTATTGCCTGTCAAGATTTAATTGGATCACAAACAACTGGAGTCGAACAAATCAATATCCAGACGACCTCAAAAGAGTATCTGACAGTACATATCATACAGTGTGCATCCCGCTGAGATAAGCTGTCAAGGTTACCAGTGTCACACAGCTGGTCAGGCTGTGAGATACTCTCTCGCTGTGAAACACTCCGACATGATACAAATCTAAATGGTTACATAAAAATCCGTCCGTCACTGTACACTTAGGCCATGAACTCGACACTTCATTACGAGACGGCAACATTTCATTTTAAGATATTAAATCCTGTGCGATATGTACTTAGCTTTGCTGCTATCTGAAGACGCTTTATGACATTCGCCGGTAGCGGCTGGCATTCAAATACCGTTTGAACTACTCCTTACTTACTTACTCCATGGTGCAGAGTTCTTCTTGAGAAGCTAACTGGTTTGCAGCTAGTCAAGAAATTCCCCGCATTTCTCGGAACCGGAAAGTTCATTACCGCAGTCACAAGCGTCCGCCACCTGTCCCTATCCTGGGCCAGCCCAATCCAGTCCATATACCCACATCCCACCTCCTGGACATCCATCCTAATACTATCCACCCATCTATGCGTAGGTCTCCCCAGTGGTGTCCTTCCCTCCGGTTACCTCAGCAAGACCCTATACAACCCCTTCTCCTCACCCATACGCGCCACATGCCCAGCCCATCTCATTCTTCTCGATTTTATCACCCGCACAATATTGGGTGAGGAGTACAAACCATTTAGCTCCTCGTTTTGAACAACTCCTACTGTCGTTTATTGCTCCCATTTTTGCCCATATAACGAAACACTGCCAACGCTAGCTTCCACAAGCTAAGGGCAAAACAGAAAGGGCTGGAATCCCTACGCAGTCACACACGGATTCCGCAGAACAAAAACTGAATGCTGCACAAGCCACGAGTTTCGCGTTAATCGAGCATTCAAACAAACCTTCTCAGATCTTACGTCGTATCGACTGGGAAATAAATTCCAACTTTTCGGAGACACGTACTTCCTTCATCTTCAGGGCCAGGAAGTTAAAGAATAATTTGAATCTTCAATAACACCGCTAAGAATAGCTCAAATAACGTTACATGGAAGATAAATGGAGCTAAAACAGAAATTTAAATAATGGGAAGAAAATATGACAACGTAATTAAAAGGGACATTTGACAATAATAATAATAATAATAAAAGGTGATACCAGTAATAATAGGGGCGAGTGGGACTATTTCAAAGTCCTTTAGAAAATACGTGAGCAACATACCAGGAAAACATGAATTCAATGAACTCCAGAAAACAGCCATATTGGGCACTGCACACATACTTCGGAAAGTATTAATGTAAAAGTACAATAGATTCAACACTGAAACTAACGATATAAACACCATGAATAGTAACAACAGAATAGCTGCAAACTGTATTCCCTAGGGACATAGTTTGTCTCAGGAATATAGTATAAATACCCTGCATAAAGGAGATGATGATGATGATGATGATGATAATAATAAGTGTATACTTTGAATGAAGAAACTGGGATATCGTAGTCAATACAGTTTCTAGACCGCACACTGGATGATCCAGATTTCAAATCTCTGCAAGGGCAAAAGATTATTCTCTTTGTCACAATGTCTGCAGCGCAAGGTTGACCAATCGCCTCCTCCCAGTGCCGAGGTATGGAATCCGTGTAGTTACACCTCCACTCCCCTATACAGCTTCATGGAGTGTATATGAGCAAATTTTCCTTTTAAAAAGGTTCACCCTGGAACGAGCCATGAATGCCTCGAGGATTAGGCATAGCTCTACCCTTTCTTTAACCTCGGCGCTTGATGGGGGTTGGTGGTTAACGCCACGCCCTGGCTGTTTTACCCCCCGGTCAAGAGATCCAGCATCAATCATACAGGAGACTGGATGGGCGTCAGGGCCGGTATGGATGGCGACGAAAATCTCATCCGCACCGGCATTTGATCTCAGTAACATCCGGTCCGTAGACAGTGGCTACATCGACTGAGCTATCCCGGCCCATCAGGTTTTCCTTTCACCTTTAATACTGCTAAAAGAATTTTATGTTCATGGTTCCGAGCATCGCTGGTCTATATTAAGCTTTTATCGCCTAATGTCAACTATAGAGGTCGTACCGCACCGCTAACCTCTAAAGTTGCATTCTATATATTTATTCAACAAATATAGGTACTGAATATTTTAAACATGGTATATACTCTCCGTTTTTTTTTCTCTTCAAAATGCAGTTGGTTTCATAATTCTAACGTATTTGGTTCCTGTATTATTCACATTTTATATACAGGGTGTGCTAAAACTAAAAAAATAATTCCGGCGCCAAAAAGTTAATAACTGCCCAACCAGATGCAACACAAAGCAGTCTATTTTATATACATGGGTCCGTGCATCGTGAATCGAATTTAATAACTGTCCAACAAGATGCGACTTATTCAGTTTATTACATTTATGTAGGCAGCTCTACATGTTTCGGGTTTCACCCACACCCATCATCAAAAGTACACAAAATTGTAACTACAGCCTCCGGTACTGGTCATATTTTTTGTGCAGCTACTTCCCTCCAACGGGGCCAAGCTTGGCCCCGTTGTGTACTCCTGATAATGGGTGTGGTTGACACCCGAAACATGTAGAGCGAACTTGCAGAATAATAAATAGACTGCTCTGTGTTGCATCTCGTTGGACAATTATTGATATATATGGCTAAAAGACTTTTGGCACAACAATGTGCTACACTCTCTCATCGGTCAGGGATGAACAAGTCTGAATTAAACACAGCGATATAAAGCGCGATTTCAACAAAAAATAAGGGCCAATTAGAATGAAAATTATACATAACGCTTATGGAATTGACGTCTGTTATGTACATAAACTCTTATACAATCTGTAACACTCGCAGTACTGTCAAAGGCTGCAGTTACCCTCATGAATATGTGCATTATAAACACTCGCATTTGCAACGCCCTGCGCACTTACTTCAACTGTTACCGTCCAAAGAAACACTTCCAAACATCACTGCTTCGCTGTGTCAAATCCAAGGCCCTCATTAATTCAGCACATCACCCCATCAGTTTCTTCATAAAAAGCTCGCATTGTTTTGCCAACAATTGTGTTAAAACACAACACCCATACTTAAAATAGCCTGATGAACCTTACATGACGTCACGAACACAGATTTCGGGGTCACTCTACCTTGAAGTGACTCCTAGTATAAGATTCCGGCACATGTTCACAGAAAGACCCGAAGCTACAATTTGAATAACGCTACTGTGGTAGCGGAAGTGACAACTAACCGTGGCCAACAATGCCATCTGGTGAGTGAACATTCTAATTAACACTGGTTAGCAAATTTAACGTTTCCCATAACCCGTGCAACAGGCTAATTATACAAGGATTTAGGCAAATGTCCGCACAATAAAAGAAAAATCATTTGTCACTTTATCATGTGCCTCCTACATGTTTCGGCCCCTGTTTTCCATCGTCAGGGATGTTTACAACAAAGGAATAAAATAATGGCAGATTCTGTTAAAGATTTACGCATGCGGAATGGAAAAACAATATGCTGCGAATAAAATTGCTAGCAATATTTAAAATATAAATTTAAAATATTCTTTTCATATAAATGTTTAACATTTCATGTTAATATCTACGTATCGCTGTAGCAAACATATACATGAATATGTCACCTTCATTCTGCAGAAGGTCTTCCTATGTTGTCACTAGGTGCCGATCACGGTAGATCATTGATTACTGCACCTGGTTAAAAATTTGTTACCTATTACGCATTCTTCTGTAACATTTCAGACACGTTCAAACAAAACTGTACAATCCGGCAATTGGAGCTGCTTTTCACTCACAAGCTGCTCTGTATTGCCATTCATTTTTATACTCAACTAACCTTCGCGTTACATGGTTGGTTTGAGTTGGCTGCAGTCCAACTCAGGAAGTCTTAAAAAGCCAGTGAGAGTGAGAGTTTCTCTCGCTGTCTCTCTGAATCTCTTAAAACTCTCTAAAGTTGGTGCTCTTGACCTTCGAAACCAACAGGCAACGCTCCATTCCAGAGTTCAGTGACTTTTCTTGTCGCTATTTACTTTCCATACCTCCAGGCTACGGAACATAAATACCACACAACACTGGCTCAAACGTTCAACCAGTATCTCTTACATCACAGCAGAACCCCAACAAAAGAAACCAGTTTCTATACTGCTGATTTACATCCAGAACTCCGCTAAAACTCCAGCGTGGCATTCTGTCTGGCGTTATACCTTCTGTCCTCTGATTAATCCTTCAGAGACGGAGATAAACCTGAAATATAAATTTATCTCAGTATTTAACCAACTTGATGCACAAAATTTGTTTCACGGTAAGTTTTATTTCATGCCTCTACATGTTTCGAGCACATGGTGCTCCAAAACATGTAGAGGCATGAAATAAAACTTATTGTGAAACAAATTTTGTGCATCAAGTTGGTTAAATACTGAGATAAATATACTGAGATGCACGGTCAGCAAAACGTCAAAAACTGAAATATAACGTTTCAGTTCGTACCGCTCAGTAAACAAGCTGCTCTTCGGTTATAAAAACCAACCACTTCGAGATGTACAGAGAAGTAATGTCTGCTCTGAGATCCGTAAAAAAGACATCAATACAATCTGTGAAGAGGACGTAGAATTTTGTATCGTCCCACTTGGTGGTAAATAAAATAGTCACTGGGACTTAAGAAGGATTTACATTATCGCTCGCGTAGGAGGGACGAGCTAACAGGGGATTAGAGGAAGCTGCATAATAAGGAGCTGAATGATCTGTACTGCTCACCCATATTGTTATTATTATTATTTAGCAGGCAGTATAATATTTCCACTTCTTCCTGCGCCCATTTCACAATTATATTATCTACTTCCTCCAGTTGCCTCTGTCATTACAGTCTTCTTCCATTAATCCCTTTTCTCCCATCAGTCCTCTAATCCCTTCCGCCCAGGTAAGTTTAGGTCTACCTCGTTTTCTTCTTCCTGGTGGGCTCCATTTCATAACTTTTTTTGGTACCCAATATTGTTCGGGTGATTAATCGAGAAGAATAAGATTGACGGGGCATGTAGGGCGTGGGGATATTGACTGGATCGATGTGGTTCATGATAGGGACAGGTGGCGGTCACTTGTGAATGCTGTAATGAACTTTCGGGTTCCATGAAATGCGGGAAATTTCTTGACTAGCTGAAAATCGGTTGGCTTCTCAAGAAGGAATCTGCACCATGGAGTAAGTAAGTAAGTTACACTGTCGCTCACCATGACTACGTAAAGACAGCTACATCTTTAAGGATCACATCATTACCGCGTGAAAGCACACTGCCGCCAGTCCGTCTCGTTTGGCAAATATTACGTTTCAAAGACTTCGCCAAGCTTGTCTGTTTCCCGGTAACAACTCCAAGACAGCTCTGATTTTCATGAAATCCTACACTACGATTTTTTTTTTTAAATAAATCTCGGTGAAGCCTTCCAATTTTGGTGGCGACCGGACAATAAAGTACACTACACAGCAAGACCTGCTGTTAAGAAGAAAGAACACATGCGAAGACTTAAAAGTCTTCTAAGATATTACATGCTGTGGTTGAGTCAACAGTAACACCAAATCTCGTACACTTTGTTGCTTCGATCAAAAAACACATATTTTTTTGTTAGTATTAACGCGCTCTGACATCAGACACCTCAAAGCTATGGCACATCTTCAGACATTAAACATGGGTAAAGACAGACTGTCCCAGCATAACTGGAATCGCAGACAGCGAACTCAAGCAGATATATCCAAGCAATATCAGTACACAAAATTACACAAAACGTGTACTAAACACAGGGTAATGTTGAATAAAGAGAGATCAACTTGATGTCACTTGCTTTATTATTTCCTTATTTACTGCTCAACATGTTTCGGACGTTAATACATCCATCCTCAGGAGCTTGCGACTTATTTGTTGAGTTATTT
>Ga0123354_10016745_pt1 | contig 11486 bp, 5 predicted proteins | sample TergutLab28metaG_2_FD_97872 | JGI IMG/M metagenome (GOLD analysis project Ga0123354, IMG submission 97872) | Labiotermes labralis P4 segment gut microbial communities from Petit-Saut dam, French Guiana - Lab288 P4 | ecosystem: Host-associated > Arthropoda: Insects > Digestive system > Gut ... | reverse complement strand
CATCGCAATATAACATAAAAATACATCATATAAGTAACTTTAGTGTGAAAAGTAGCTCCCTGATGATGGTTTAAAGAAAAAACCGAAAACATGTCGGAGCCCTTAATGTAATTTTAATGTTTTTACCACTTGAGGTTTTACATTGTATTTTAGAAAATTGTGCATACGTTGGTAAATAAAAAGCAAAGTTTGAAACACTATGCACGGCGAAAAGTTAAAAATAGTAATAGTAAGTTCATATAATTAGTTTTATTTTTGATGGCCTGTCATTCACAAAAAAAGAGAGTGTAATAAAATGAGTATCTCCGTGTAACTGATCCCCAACCCCAACTTTCAAATCCCCAGCAAGAGACAGTGTTCCAATGAACTCACCTCGGGTCATACCGCGTGTACGGTGGTGGATATGCTGACGGCGTCCCGAACAGGTTGCGTGTTCCCAGGGGCAACTGGTGGTGGTGATGGTGGGCTGGTGCGCGGAACCCCGAAGCGTCTCTGAACAGGGGCTTGGCGTAGGGCGTCGCTGTGCGGTACCGCTTCATGCGGCGCCGGCGACGGTAGTTACCGGTCTCGAACATATCCCCAGACTCCGGATCTATGGAATATAAAACTGCTTGACGTCCTACATTCATAGCGCTTTACACTGAGTCTATTCACTGCGTACTGTATACAGCGATCTTGATCTCAGACTGTTGACGGGAAACAGGAATTGCAGTCTGTAACAACTTTCACGTACAGCATGTGGTGGATCGGAGAATATTTAAACTGATCGTGAAGCATGGAATGTGGGCTTGACGACTGGATTCAACTGGCTCAAGACAGGAACCAGTAAAAGTGGGGGCTTGTGAACACCAATCAACATCTGGCTCTCATAAATGACACGGAATTTATTAATCAGTTGAGTGACTATCAACTTGCAACCACGCAACTAGTCATGTTTATGAAAGGTAAAGGTCAAGTAATCCCATTACAGTCCTGGACAAGTCCTGGGGGTTCCAGAAGTTTGAGGCTCACAGATTTCATGACAATCGGCACATGAAGGTGGTAAGGTTGTCAGAACTACGCACCGGCCGCCTTTACCCCCCAGCAAATAGTCCTGGAAAGCGTTTTTGTTAGACGCTGAGTCAGCACCAGGGCCGGAAGGATTATGTCAATGAAAAATTAAAATGACTCTATCAGGAATCGAACCCACGACCTTCCGGGTTATAGCGCACTGCCTCAACCAACTGTGCCACCGCGTAAAATCATTGAGGTCATCCTTCTTTTCGGTTGTTACGCGGCGCATGTTAGTGGGTTACCGACGTTTCGTGACAGGCACGTCGGCAAAACACGACCAACACACGCTGCGTAACAACCCAGAAGAGCGAAGACCTCATCCAGACCGTGGCGGAAGCCTGAGAAATTTGTGAAATAAATGCAGTAGCCCATAGTTTTTCTTAACACACTACGAAGACAAATTTCTCCGGTCAGCATTCATCAACATCCTCTGGTAGATTTGCAACAGGTCAGGAGTAGTCAGTCGCCGTAATAAGGTGTTGAGTCTTCTAGCATGCAACGACGCTTCGGGCGGAAAATGGTAACCGACTTCCGAACGGCAGTAGTGTCCTCATCTGCAGAGTCCACCGCTCTTCTGGAACTACTTGACCCTGAAGATGAAGACACTGCAATCCTTATAAACGTCGATAACTATTTACCAGTCGGCACGGTGTAGTATCCCAGATGATTTAAATAATTAACAAAACCGCTGTGGGAACCTCAAATCCCGCACGACTGCTTTTCTTTGCAATTATTCTATGTGACTGTCTAACATGGCAAATTAGGGTAAAAAAGCTTTCAAATAATCCACGAATATAATTTTTCTGGAAGAGGGAACATCCATCCTCTTACTTACAACTGCAAATTTACAGGCTAGGAATCATGACATTTGGGCAGCCGATTGTTAGGTCACCGATAAGCCTACCAAACTTCCTCCGTTTCAGCGTGAAAAAGCTGCCATACGTCCGTCCATATTTTAAACAATATTAGAAGCAATGAAAATGATTTTTTGTCCCCTGTGGCGCAACAGCACAATTCGGGCCTAGGCCGCCTCATTGTTTAGGTTACTATATCACACGCAATTAGACACAAATAACTGGCAGGACTTCTCCCGACGACTGATCAGCCCTTCGAAGAGGCCGCTACCTACACAACGAGCACAAGAGACGAGCATTCACACCCTCGGCAGGATTCGAACCAGCGATCCCAGCAATGAAGTGGCTGCAAACCTACGCGTTAGACCGCACGTACAACAGAATCGGCTTGCAATTTTAACGGTTACTTCAAATATCAACACGCCTATATACACAACGAAACACGTAACAAGTGCAAAAATAGAACAGGGTTCTTGATGAAGATATTTACGCCGCCCTCGTTTTGTGCATTATTTTCTCTTAGCCATGTACAATTTCATTGGTGAAATGCAGAAAACATTGCAACACGGGGTCTAATTCGAAAGCACGTACGTCTACGCTTTTCCAAACGTAACCCCAGAAATTCACCGTATCTTCAAAATATTCCGCCTTCTTGTATTCTTTTCGCTTTTGTGGGCCAAATTTTGTGCGACTAGGCCCATATTCTGTTTTACCGCCCACCACCCAGTGTATTTATGGACAAAGAAGATGCCAACAGAGGCGGCATACCGAATTCCGTTGTCACTCCACGAACAAAAATTCAAGGTTTTCAAATTATGACCCTGCAAACGTGCATATAAAAGCAAGCCAGGCAAGAAAAGTGTCGCACTCTCTTCTGGTGGACGAGATAAAGCAAATCCAGTTATTTTTCGTCAGTCTCGATTGAAGTACAATGAGAAGAGTAACAAATCCTTTGAAAGGGTGAAACAGTTCAAATATTTGGAAAAAAAACCCCTAACAAATCGAAATTTTATTCATGAAGAAATGAAGAGCAGACTGGTTTCGAGTAGTCTAATGCTTGTTATCATTAGGCGCAGAACCGTTTGCCTTGCAGTCTGCTGCCCAAACATATAAAGATTAAAATATATAAACAATACTACTGCCTGTTGTTTTCTATACGTTCGCAGCTTGGTCTCACACACTGAGGCAGGAACATAGGATAGGGGTGTTTTGAGAATAGCGTACTGAGGAAGATATTTGGGCCTATAAGGGGCGAGGTAACAGGTGAATGGCGAATACTACATCACAAGGAGCTTTATGATCTGTACTCCTCACCAAATATACGCGTAATCAAATTAGGAAAAATCAGATGGGCTGGACATGTGCATGTATGGGGACAGAGAAGTGTGTACACGGTTTTGGTGAGGAAACCTGAGAGAAAGAGATCACTCCGAAAACCTTGGCATAGATTGGAGGATAATATTAAAAAGGATCTTCAAGAGGTGGGAAGGGGTCGTGGCCTATTTTATGGCTCAGGATAGGGACAGGTGGCGGGCTCTTGTGAATGCGGTAATGAACCTTCGAGTTCCATAAAATGAGGGGGATTTCTTGACTAGCTGACTGTACCAGTTCAGAAGCTTATCAAGAAGGACTGTACCAGTTCATTACTTAGTCGGCTGAAGCTGAAAGTGCGGTGTATAGCACCGAAGATTCAAATGCTAAAAATCCATCTTACAATGCCGCCGTCAATTTCACCTAAGTTTCCTTTATGTTGATGTTCCTAGCAAGTCGACGACTAGTAGAAACGTTTCGTAGTATGGGGTCAGTGTTGAGAATAAAGGACAGTAGGAGCCGAGTGTATTGTTGCGAGAGAAATGCCGAAACCCGCACACGGCAGAGGAACTGAAACAAAATATTCGTCTGGTCATGTCAAACATTACCCAGTAAATGTTTCATCAATTATTTCGAAATGTTTTAACGAAATGTGAGGCTGTTCTACGAGCTGAGGGGCGTCATTTTGACCATCATCTGTTATTTTAGGTAAGAACAATCAATGTACGACTGGGTAGCGATGAGAAGTAATCGTAGTTTCCAGCCAAAATAGCAAGAGAGCGCTCGCAATTTCCGCACTTTTGAGCTGGGTTTGCGAAGTGAATTTAAGTTTTTGGCCCCGGAATTATTTTGTTTAATTTTAGCACACCCTATATATAAAATGTGAATAATACAGGAACCAAATACGTTAGAATTATGAAACAAACTGCATTTTGAAGGGAAAAAACGGACAGTATACACCATGTTTAAAATATTCGGTACCTATATGTGTTGAATAAATATATAAAATGCAACTTAGGAGGTTAGCGGTGCGGTACGTCAACTATAGTTGACGTTAGGCGTCTAAAGGTTAAGAAGGGCTTACGCAACTTCATACATCTAGCGAAAACCCCGCACAATAATATGTATACCGTGACCTAGCTCAAGCGGTTAATCGAAGACCTGGAACCGCAAGTTCAATCCCAGGCCGGATCATGTGGGATTTTTGGTAAATGAAGTGGCAATGGGACAGGCTTTTCTCCAAGCCCTTCTGTCTTCCTCTGCCAGTAGCGGTCCATCAATGCCCCATATTCATTAATCACACATGTTACATGATGTCAGTAATTGAGAGGGTATTTAAAGCATGCAGGCCTACAATTTCAGTGAAAGTATACCTAGCTTCCAGTAGCTTCCTTTGTGTCCACCGCCATCCTCTCGCGGTACCCTGATGAAACAGTCGTTAAGAGAAAGGTTGTGGCGGATCGAGTTTTGCCAGTTCTTCTTAGTGCGTTCGAAGTACGGGAACTTGGTCTTGATGTACGCATAGATTTCTGCCAATGTTGCCTTGCCGTGGGCGCTGTTTTGTATCGCCATCGTTATCAGGGCTACATATGAAAATGGCGGTTTCGGATCGGAGTCGGCGTCCGACGTCGAATTCGTCGCAGTCGTTGAGGCGGGCGTCGAACCCTGCTGTGTTTGGGAGGTAGACACAAGGGCGCCGTTGGACCCACCAGCAACGCCCGCACTGCTGCCTGTGCTATCGTAACACACACAAACTTAGTGCATGGCCCTGTGTATTCTTTCATTTTCCCTCCTTCTCTCACCTGATCTAAATCTAACAATATGTCACACAACTAGCAACATACATAAAACTCCCCATCTCGATTGGAGAAATCGATTTGCTTGTGAGTAAAAGGTAAAGGTCAACCCATGACATCCTGTGCAGGCACAGAGTGGAAGCGGAGGTAGAGTTCCAACCCACTTGCAATCTCGGCGCTACAAAGGGTTGGGTGGTCAGCACCACGCCCGCCCACTTTACTCCGGTAAAGACCTGGTACCCACCGCAGGAGGCTGGGTGGGCCTCGGGGCCGGTTTAAACGGGCACGAAAAATTTCGCCCCAACAGGGGTACGAACGCCGGTGCGACCTGCCCGTTGTTAGTCGCTACACTGACTACGCTGTCCAGGCAGCCAATTATAACTAAGGGTTAAAATTTATTGCACCCATTGGCGTATGAAACAAAATCAGACATAAATCACCCAAAACGATTTAGAGTTGGAACAAATCATTTCTGATGATTGGCAACTGGGTAGGTAGCAGTATCACATCGCTTATATTTATGTATGTGTGGTATAATTTTTCAAACCACAATGGAAATAGTGGTCTAATTCACCGCAAAAGCAGTCACAAATGAAATTTACCTACGAGGTAAACCCATCCCAAAATTTGGGCGTTGTAACAGGTAATGCAGTTGCCTAGTAACCAGGTTTAATCCTTAAGCAATGAACGAAGTTGGAGACACGCCAATACGGCCATTACGAACCCTGATGCGTCGTAACGTACTGCGGAATTGATCTGTAAATGTATGTGAGTTGTATTACATGTAGAACGCAGTGCTTGATAATACAGAGTGTATCCTGAATCAACGTACCCTAGCGTTGGGGAAATACGAATGGCCTTATACAAGGCGGCACGGAGCCAACTGACACATTTCAAATGGTCATAGATAATATATGGAAAAGAGAAAAATAAGCGAAACAGTCTATAAAAACGTCCAAGTATGCTATTTATTACCCACAGACTACAAGCTTATTTTCTGAACATCATGCAGATGGCCTCCGTTTACATCAAAGCATTGTTGCAAGCGTGTCTGGAAGTTGCCGTACACGCGCCTCCGTAGGTCCTCATCAATAGCCGCAACTTCGTCAACAATGGCTTGTTTGAGTTCTTGAAGAGTCATGATACGCCCCCGAAACACACGGTCTTTCAGGAACCCCCACAGGAAAAAATCTGGTACAGTAAGTTCGGGCGACCGAGCAGGCCAAGCGATGTCGCCGAAACTACGAACACAGGTAACACGTTGTTGCACGTTCCAACGCTCCATTGCCACTGACCATATGAAATGGCGTCCTCTCCTTTACCATTCCCCTTCCCGCCAACTACGACAACCTATCGCGCCAGCGCAATATTCAAATTTGAAATGTGTCAGTCGGCTCTGCGCCACTCTGTATAAGACCAATCTGCCAGTATGATTTCAACATGCCAGCGACGGAATGTGACGCATGCGGCATGTTGTGCTTCATAATAATGGTTCAGCTCATGTTCAGAGGCTTTTCTCTAAAACGGCGCGTTCATTTTGCAACAATTACGCAAAGTATGCGTCTTGGAGAAAATGTCCTGCGTCAGCTACCGTGTAAGCGAACAATATACAGAAAAGTGAAAGAATTTCGGAAGACAACATCAGTACATCAGTACATCAGTACTCGAGGTAAACAAAATACGAAACTCTTATGTTGTAACTAAAGTGAGGTACCAAAATACTCGACTCACGGGTCAACAAAACGTTTTAAAAGTATGCCCACATGCAATTACAGACGTACAGCAAACATTTCCCATTGAGTGGGAAGCACGAAGGCGGTACTGCTGGTGGTTGAGAGAATCGGTTGCTAATGGATTTCCTGATACAGAACTCGTGTCGCTGTCGGACGAAACTCGGTTTACGTTAAATGGAGACGTAAGCAGCCAGAATAACAGATACTGTATTCTTAATACCTCCCCACACAGTTCGTGTTTTTAGTTTGCTCAGCCCTTTCGGGGCAAGTGTACTGTCCGCGCAAAATCATGGGACCCGTGTGTTTCGAAAAAATACAGATTCCTACTGATGCGTTCTGCTAACTCTGACGTCATTCTTTAGAAAACCGTGGGCTCGTGTGTCTACAGATGTTAATGCATGTGATTATTATTTGTGGGATGAGGGAAAAAAGGAAACGTTTATGTGAACAACACACATTTATTGCAAGAACAGAGAGACAGTACTCGAAGAGAAATTGCCAATATTTGAAGGCATGTGAGCCCAATCGAGTGTGGAGAAATATTCTGAACATATTGTACGGATTCCTATAGGAGTAAGCTGGAGTTCAGCGTTTCGAAACTCGTCTATGAAATGATCTGAACGGCATGGGGAGCAAGCTATGAACTCGCGGCGGAGGCAAGCCTGTTATGTTATTAAGCTCTCGCAACAGCGTTTAAAGATAGGCTATGTATTGATCAGCACACTTGGCATAGTATTGTGTGGATATTAACATGATAAACTGTGGTAAATTAAGATAAGATCGTGCTCGTGAACATGTTAAACTGTGGTTACTTTTTATCACGTTTTTGCCTGTACAACCCCCCCCCCCCCATTATAAATTCGTCCCACTAAATATGTGAATGAAGGCCTCCCATCATTACAAACAAGTTCCACAACTGATCTGTGACAACCACAACAATTTCAGCAAATCGAACGGTGTGTCACTAACACCAATTCTAAGTTACGGTTGGTGCCCAACGTAAAGGTAGAGACACAGGTAAGCTCTTGCAACAACAAACGCTGCAGTTTGGTCACCAAACGAGCAATTTCCACAAATCGTGGGGTTAACGTCAACTTTGAACTCGTATGTTAGGAGAAACATCAGATTCACCAGATTTTGTTGGCGACGTCCTCCAGATGACGCTGAGTAGCTGCCAAAGCCTGCTGTAGTGTCTGGTGATGGCTGAGATATGTTGTTTCATCCTTGATTGGTGTTAAGGGCGGTGGTGGTTGCCCTGTCTCAGACGTCTGGTGGTCATAGCTGGACACTGCGAAGACAAATGCATGTACTCAGTGTTTTGATACGATGACGTTCAGAAAAAAGATACATAACTGTTCTTGTACTGAATGCATCACAGCATACAGGTTGATGCTGTCACTAGCAGCCGCCAGTGGGTCCTCTCCTAATTGCAGTTTAATCCAAACACAAGTTTTCGCAAGATCCGTTGTAATGATTTTGCTGGGTGATCGATTCCCGGCGACTCTAACGAACAGACTGCCTTCATGTTCAAGGGTCAAGGATGGGAATTACGAAGTTACACTTTGTCACACTCCAGAAAACGGACCCCTCAAACACACCTCCGTAAAAAACTGGAGAATCGCAACACTTGGAATGCTACAATGACACAAGTCTTAACTTTTGATGTTTTGCTGACAGTGCATCACAGTACAATCTTAGCAATTGACAAACTTAATGCACAAATTCTTGTTTTATAGTAAGTTTATTATATGCCTCTACATGTTTCGAGCACTGTTGTGCTCATCATCAAGAGGCCAAATTGTGTTATACAGTATCTGGTATCGCCACCTACTGATTGTGAACTGTCCAGAAAGCAGGCAGCATCGCCGTCTGAAAGACTAGACACTTCATGACGCGCAGCAAAAAGTACATATTTTGGCCCCATTCTATAAAATTAATACTTTACAGGTACTAAAGGTTGTGGACAGACAGCTTATGTGAAAATTGAGGTAGGCCAGGCCATCGTAGTTCATTTCGTTCGAAGACAATGACACATATCGTAATTTTCCCAGCATGTGGGCCCCATTTTGTTAAATAAGCAAATTAAAATAAAAGAGAAATTGAAAACGTACAGAAATGAAGATGATTATAATGCTATAATATTATTAACAGTGATTTTTAAATAAACCAATGTGAAGATTAATTTCCTCAGATGATTAAACGACGTAAGCGTAACTCATAAATAAATAAATGCTAAAAAGTGTGCAGTGAGTTACGGTTCATTACTTAACATGATCTGCTGCCGTTTGTAACAAATTAAATAACCAAGAAAAGGGTGTGAGGCAAAGGAAGTTTTTTGGGCTTAAAATATGAATGTTTCGTGTGTAAGCCAACACTGTAAACGTGGATTTACCCTCACAGAACTTATTGAAACTAGAACAAAAACCGACGATAATACTGCAATATTACAGATAGGTACAGGAGAGAAGAAGAAAATACAGAGCTATTTCTTAGTCTCATACAAAAGAACAAAGGAAACGAAAACAAACAACTCAGAGTGGGAGAGAGACAAAAAATGGTGATGGGGAGAAAGTTGTAAAGGAAAAAAAAAAAGTGGAACGAAAGCAAAACATCGAGTCTCATATTACGATTGTTGACGAGACTTGATAGCTTTTGTTTATAAAGTGGCCTGAGCGAGCATACATGGAGCAGCGGCAGCACCGGATCAATTTCTAGTCACTGCTAATTGAGTTTAATTGACAAAGATGAAGCGGACAATGATTTGTAAACACTTTATCCTTGCTGAATCCGTGCAAAACTGAACAGACATAATGTTGCCAATAAACTTATTACTTTATCCGCATGAAAAAAAAAAGATTTAAACGCCTTCCTGTGAAATATTACACCTATCTGGCTTGCTCTCGCTTTGACATTTGATTTACATAAACGAAACAACGATTAAGATCTGAAAACATCAGCCAGCAATACACACGCTGTTTTATGTGCCACATATTTACTACCAGCTCACTCTTTTAGAATGTGAATTCGGTAGCCCATATGATTAATACTGACGCCATAATACTTACAATAAGCTTCTATAAATAACGTCCACAAGCATTCAAATGACTCTAGAAACACTTGTATTCTTACTTGGTTTCCGCTAGTCTGCTGGTTCGAACATAGCTGAGGGCGGTATTTAACAACACTCCATCTTCATAATGACAGGAAATGAACATGAAAACCAACCAGGATACTTACGTAACTTTTGGGTAGATGAGTTAGACCATACTGCAAACGGTTGAAATGAGACAAGCATGCAAAATTTAATACAGAAAATGTTAAGGAAATTAACATAATCTCAAGATAAATAAGTCTAGACCCTCCAAAAGTTGATACAATATTACATGGTGTCACGTGACACAATGACAATGTGAACGAACTACCCTGTACTGTTGGGTATAAAAGATGACACTGCAGCATCTCAGAACATGAACTTTACATGATCCATAATGTGTGCATTAATTATACGTAGTAACACCAACAAAATGCACACTAATTAAATAGTTTTTATATAAAATAACCTCTTACATATTTCGGTCACTCATGTGGCCATCTTCAAATAGGTGATTTAAAGGCGAAAAAAAAGTTAAAAGATGGTAAACTTACTGAAGTAACAGCATCAATGCCAGATATAAAATGATAATGATGAAATAAAATCATAGTTTAAACACATAAAGATGATGGTGTGTGCCAGTATTAAACGGACGGTACACACAGACATATCGTGTACTAACGCTCCATCCAAGGGGAGATACTGCGATGTAGACAGCACAGTAAACCAAACTGTACTCATCGCAATACGTTCTCTTAGATGCTGCGTTTCTACACGATACGTGTGTGTATTCCATCCGTTTAATACTGACACATTTACATCACCATCTGCTTTCATGCATTTTACGTTCTGTGTTTATCACCGTCGTTTTATATCGGCGAATGTTTGTCACTTGAATATTATACCAACTTTTAACTGTTCATCCTTTGTATCACCTCCCTCATGGTGGCTACACGGGTGGTCGAAACACGTAGTAGGTTTTCGTTTATAAAAAACTATTACATTAGTGTGCATTTTGTTACTTTTACTAGTATATATCATATATATATAGCTCAGAATATATTTTCATTGTTAGTTTAATTCTTGGTGGTTCTCAGTCCTCGGGTTCCAACACCAGTGCCTGAAATGGGTTCAACAGCACATCGACAAGACTGCAGTGGAATGGTATAATGACCAAGAGAGATTTACAACAGGGTACATGTGTGTCAGGTTACAACTACCAGTCTTATGATAAACTGTATTTTGAGACAAAGGTTCGACACACACACACACACACACACACACACACACACACACACATTTCCTGCTGCTCCAGATAAAAAAAAAACAAAATAACATTTCGAACAGTGGGATTTTTAGAAAGAAAAGAATTGTGGTGGCAATAGAACAGCCACGAATTAAGAACGTTCTTAATATAATTGAAACCTGAAGGCTGCTCGCAATATACACAGGGTCACATCCAACGAGACAATAATGAGCTTTCACCTCTTCGTCTCCGAGTCGGTCAACAAAATAAACTGCCATAAAAATACGTAGGTTATTCGGAAAGTAAGTACCGTCTGCGCATATCTCTCGCGCATCCTCGAGACTGTCACTTTGCGCATGTGCAGTGACTTCCTCTATCAATTGAGAAGCCACAGACGCCATT
>Ga0123354_10016743_pt1 | contig 11486 bp, 6 predicted proteins | sample TergutLab28metaG_2_FD_97872 | JGI IMG/M metagenome (GOLD analysis project Ga0123354, IMG submission 97872) | Labiotermes labralis P4 segment gut microbial communities from Petit-Saut dam, French Guiana - Lab288 P4 | ecosystem: Host-associated > Arthropoda: Insects > Digestive system > Gut ... | reverse complement strand
GATGGACGTATTAACGTCTGAAACATGTTGAGCAATATATAATAAAGCAAGTGTCATCTAGTTGGTCAACCATTATTCAAATATCAAGATGATGCACGGTCCAATACGCATAAGATGTTTTAAGTTTGTTTCAATACTGCAATAACATTGCAGTATTGACAAATAACAAACAGGCTTAACAACAAAGAATTTCCCTGCAAGGTGGAATTAACCCTCAGAAACACTGTTCTTTCCTTTTTCATCCAACACCTAACACAGCACAGAGAATATTAAAAATGCTAATGACACAGGATTCTCAAATGCAGTACTACCAGATGTCCCAACTTTTGGTGCATTCTATACATTCTAAGTGCGATGCATTGACCTCTCACTTCTTCTCTGCAGGCGAAGTGCTGCATAGCGGGTTGTGCTTGCTACTCATTTCCATGCTACTGTAGCAGATGTCAGGTTGGGATAAGCAAGCGAGTAGGCTAGCAAGGGTTCAGTCCTGCAAGAGGAGATAATAAAACTCACTCACATGGCGTTCTCGTATGCCAAAAGATGCAGAGGTGTTCGCAGCGAACCCAACAATGCCTTCTGTTCCTCATCGACATCATCATCATCATGGCCACATTCAGACTGATCATGATTATCATCTTCATTTCTTTTATTAAAACTGATGTCATGAAAGCAGCATATAAATAAAAACAGTACAATAAAAAATGAAATAAAATTACAGGAAACCCCTACTACTTTGGTGCCATACTGTAAACAAAAATGAGAGGACACTGTTAGAATATTTTACAGCAGCAAAAACTCCAGTGGCAAAGAGGGAAAATTATGCAAATCAAAACACACATACTAGCAAAATCATATTAATGTTCATAAAATATACAGCGTTCACTAATATGTGATACTGAAAGTTTCCACGGCAACATTACCACTATCTCTGCAGAGGGCAGTGTATGGCAGTGAAGGTGATAATGTAGATAGTGACAGTGAGATGCTGACACATTAACATTCTAATAATTGTGGAAAATATAAAAGGTGAAGTTGTTCCCATGCCTAAGCACAACACCATAAAGACATACACAAAATGAATATGAAGCCAAGAAAAGAAAAACATACTGCATGATGATGATCATCATCATCAGCAGCAGCAGCATCCATGAAGCTTGCATGATGAGACTGCTAACATATGAATTTATGCTAATATTTTCAAAAATTTAAATGATATCACAGATATATCACAAAATTTCACATAGGAAGGAATTTTCTCATCATACCTACATACTTAAAGCATGAAAAAATGCAATTATCATTAATGTGTATCTTTGAATAGTATCAGTATTCTCAGCCTGACACCAATCTTGTATACAGATTAATGACATACATCTACAAAATGTTAGGAAGACCAAATTATAATGTACTTTATAATAATGAACACATTTGATTTTAAAACACTTACATGTCTACCAATTCATCATCTTCAGTATCATCTTCTTTCTTCATGTTCATTTTCCTAGCTTTTCAAGGGTCCTTATTCTTTGTAGATGAATTGCAGTCACTTACGAAATGAATGTTACACTATGACGTGAATACAGCACACCTCAGCTAATGTGATTCCAAACATCACACTTGCAAGTAACTGGAACTATTTTGTTTAAACAGTTCACAAAACTGGTTGTACAATATCATGAAACGGAAGTAAATGACAATAATTTAAAAGTGCGAATAATCATTGCTGTTTGTTCTGGAAACGTCAACAATCCTCACCATGTGCCGAACATGGTTTTACACGTAAAACCAGAGATACCGTACATTTGGAACACAGTGATCAATATATTACATAAAGGTCAATGTAAAGGAAAGCACTAATTAGGTAAACTGTCATCAAAACACAAGTACTTCATAAATTATACATATCGCATACTGAACTTGTGAAAACAAATGTTCATCATTTTTAAATGACATATTCACAAGTAACCTAAATGTAATGTACCCTCTCTGTATATACTGTATTCTTTGCAACATCACCTACCATGGATCATTAAAAGATTAACTTTTACTCATTCAAACTGTATTCCTTTTCCTTACAGGCATGTATTTCTGCCATAACAAGTCAATGTAATTCAAAGGTTTGCAGATTTAAATTCCAGATTACTAAAAGTGCAGAGAGGCATGCCTGCAGTATATTATCATCACCTACACTAAGAACTTCTTAATTTGTTACTTGTAATTTGTTACTGATGTTTTAGAGACACTTATTGCCTCAACCTTCAGGGTAGACCAAGAAGTGTATCTTGCTTTAAAAAATGGTTGCATTATATAGGGAGAGGGTTGGTTAGGCAACAACAGTAGCAACCCAATAAAAGGGGAATGCAGTGTGGGGTGGTGGAGTCATGTGTAGAGCCTGCTGATGGTAAGGACAGTGGATGCGGAAGTGGGAGGATCAAATGAGGAAATGCAGGAAGAACAAGAACTAAATGCTGATGGAAACAAAATGATAAACTGAAGTGAATGATGAGGGACAGCCAACTGAGGAAGTTAAGGGAAAAGGGAGGACTGGATCTTTTGGACCTGCGAAGTGCCAAAATGCAACTGTTGTGTATCCTGTTGTGTAAATCAATGATATACACAAGAAAGATTCAGACACATTTATATTCTACACAATACATGTACAATGTTCAGACTACATGTTTTGGCTAATTAGCTGGCCAAGAAATGTAGTCTCAACATTGTACACGTATAGCGTAAAGTCGCTGGTAATAAAGGAGGAATAATACAAACACTCATCACATTACTCGGATATTAATTAAAATAATATAGCCAGATGTAGCATTTTTTTTATATGTACTAAATAAATGCACTTACAGTACATGGTATTACAGTAACTACTTTACTCCAACATGTTTTCTGCATGACAATGCCATCTTCAGTAAGTACATGCCAAGCTTAAAACCAATTAAAGTAAACTTGGTTACATTTACAAATTTCACAGCCTACAGTATATTCTGTTGCTAATACCAGTCAGTTCGTAGATAAAATACGTGAAATTTCTAACGTATTGTAGTACTGTACTCAGATGTCTTCTGTACACACTACACACTTGTCATACACGGACATGGTCCTCACAGGATCAAGGACTACAGCAGATGTATGAATACATACAGCAACAAGTTTCATTTCATTCTATATATATTATAAATATATTTTATATTTAAATGTGTTACAATATGATTGATACACATTCCCAACAAATTAAAAACTTCACATATTTTATGCACACGAATGAATGGTTTTTGGGTTCAAGCCCTTCCGGGCCTGATGCACCTAGGCCTTAGGACAGGCCCTTTGTGCCCCATGTTTCATTATTAAATTAGAGGGGCCCTGTTCCTTTAGAAAATTTCCAGATGGCCCCTGTACTTAGTTTTCCAATATCATCAGGGTCCAAAAAGAAGAAGCCTAGATATGAGTGAATGAAGCCAGGGCCTCACATGCACACAAAACATGAACTGAGGTTTCCTCCTCAGTACCACACTTACTATAAATGGGGTTATTGCTCAGTCCCATTACATATAAGTGTCGCCTCAGCATGTTGTGTCCAATATGAAGACCAATGACAACCCCGGATTGTGTCCTATTAAAGGACAATAATCATGCCCTTGTAGCCAAATTAGATCTGGAGATCAAATCTTGAGCCTACTTTTGTGTGTTGCTAGGACCATGCCACATTACCAAATGCTGTTTGTCCATCCCGCGTTTTATCTTTCTTCTTATGTTCTGCCTTGAGACCCCCAAGAAACACTCTGTTCCCACTAACTTCTGAACAGAACCATCTCTTGCAAGCTTGTTGGCAATTTCATTTCATTGCACCCCAGCATGGCCAGGGACCCAGTACAATCCCACAGTGTGCCTGGTAGAGATATCATTCAACACCTTCTGGCACTGTCGTACCAAGGGAGATGTTGTTTTGGCAGCCTGAAGTACTTTCAGAGCTGCCTGACTATCAGGGCAAATACTAATATATTTCTCTGGCCTGTCCTGAGTTGCAATTTCATGAATGCAGGCCAATATTGCATATACCTCAGCCTGAAAGCCTGTAGCATGTTTTCCTAGACAGATGCTGAGCCTTTGTCCCATACTGCCCATAGACCCCAGCCCCAGTCCCAACCACAGTCCTGGACCCATCTGTAAACCAGACGAGCCCTTTAACCGCAGGAGAAGTCCCAGGTCCTCTTGTCCATTCCTCCCTAGTTACACCAAGTGACACTATATTTGGGTCCAGGTTGAAGACTGACTTCATAACGTCGACTCCCATATTAAATATGCGATCAGACTTCTGAAGTCGTGTTAATATACAACTAAGTCCTTGACTGGGGTGAAGGTAAGATCAACACCCCAAACTCCAGAGGCAATGCGCTGCTGACCTCGCCTCACCCTGTATCACTAGATCCAGCAGAGGGAGGCCAGTGAGCACCTCCATGGCACCAGAAGGAGAGGTATGAATCGCTCCCGTTATCTATTTTATGAATATGCTCACTGGTATTAACAACAGAATGTAGTGAAGGCCTTGAAATCTATGAATGCATTCCACTTTAATTTATTTTAAGCTTGACGTGTACTTCCTGAAAGTGACATCATCATGCCAAAACATGTCGGAATAAAGTGATGACCGTCAGAACACGTACTGTAAGTGCATTTCGTTGGTACATAAAATGAAGCAAAATGCACAGAGTAAATAATTTTGAAATAACTGGATGTAATCTAACCACATCTGTGGAGAGACTGCAAAAACGAAAGCAATGAAAACATTCTCTGCATATACATATCATGCAATGTTCAGTGTTTTCTGCAGCATGTTTCTACATTTCCGTTAGGAAACATCACTTCAGTGTTTTCTGCAGCATGTTTCTACATTTCCGTTAGGAAACATCACTCTTACAATACTGCTGAACCACTTTCATACCACTGCAACACACAGGGTATTAGCTTCCAATAAAACATACCTCCAGACAGTATTTATAATTGCAGTTTCTTGTCCTTCAAGCATGCATGTTCATAGTCTGATTACTTCTGGGAATAATAAAATGTTATTGTATTATGTGACCAATAAATTGGAAGCTAATGTTGTGTCATACAGCATACTTCTAGCAGTATCAGACTCTGCACGTATGGCCTAAATCAAGGATGACAAACCACTGGCACTAGTTTCAAGTACAGCAACTGAGATATTGGCTGGGAACAGTGATTACAGGTTTCGTCCATCATAACATCTGGAGCCACTAGATACAGTGGCCCCTTGGTAATCTGGACAATTCTGGGACAACTATAGCCCAATCTTTCCTCCTGGTAATCCAGTCATGGTCTGGATCACTGGAGGAAACCTGAGATAACCTGTAATCTGAGACTGGTGGTGTGGATGATGCAGGAAGAGCCAGCTAGTCTTTTAAGTGCTCTCCAGTAAGGACGTGATATACTGGGTGTCACAGTTCTCTTCTCTCTTATTTCATCATTATAGTGGTCCTCAGTAACCCAGATCCCACTAATCTGGATCTCCAGGTGGTCCGGACAATTTTGGGCCAAATATAGCACAGTACTTCCCATACAAATCACCACCACCACCACCACCACCACCACCACCACCACCACCACCACCACCACCAACATCTTTATTATATACTGTTATGTGCAGTACTTAGGCTTTAAGGAGTTAGACTTTAGCTTTGGGTAATGATTTCTTTTATGTTATCTATATCATGGAGCTTCCCTTCACTGATTTGGATTTCTGGGTAATCTGGATCACTCATCCACACATATAGTCCAGATCACCACGGGACTACCGTACTTCAATATTTATTTTTTATGTTACTTTTCATGTCTATCACATATACAGACAGGAAGGGTTAAAGAGAGGAAGACAGCTATAAGAAAATATTGCATTAACTTGTACATAGTTTTTCCAATAGATCAAGTCAAATATAAGACATTTCCCAACAGAATGGGTACAGTCTGTGTCAATCTCACAACCACATAAAAGTTACAAACTGAAGAGAAGATAAGAGAACAGAAAGAAACATGAACACTCCAAACCCATCAATTGGTGCCATAGCAATGAGGATGGCTGACATCAACTCTAATTGGTAAGGAACTTTTGATGTCAATCTGACATCAAGGCACTAAGAATATCCATGCCCCAAATATAAACAGATGTGATACTGCAAAACTAACCCACATCATGGCAGTTTTGGTATCTAGACAAACAATGTAATAACAAGACATACAAGGAAAAAAAAAAAACTTTTTTGTCAGTCTCATGACCTAATGGTTATGAAGGAGTGAATTACTAATGTTGCAGTTTAGGTGCATACAAGATGCAAATAAATAATACAGCTATAATTGGTAGCAAGTGAAGCAAACAAAAAATCATTGTCAGAGAAACATAATAATATCAAACCAACATACATTCGATTTTCCATGATGAGTACTAGGTACGGGTCACCACATACAAGGCCGTCTTTTATGTTTGTCCTTATGCATCCAAGGGGGTCTTGAACAACTGGACAGCATTCACAGAGCAAAGTAAAGGAACAACTGGGGCAAATAAATAAGAAGCATCCAGTTCAAAGAAGTTATCACACTTGATGAGGCAGATCAAAAACGCAACTGCAACAAATTCAAGCTGAAACACAATTAACTAAGTTACACAAATTACATAAAAACAAAATAAAACACAAAAAATAAAATAAAAATGCAGAAAGCAGTGCAAAAGGTGTTCACAATATGGGACCATATACCTGAACTTACGTACCACACACCTACATAATGCAATCTACTGCCAGACTTCTCACAAAATACCTGTTTTATGAGGCCTATTTATCTTCACCATGCCAAACCGACAAACATTAAGTTAAAATAAATCTGAGCAAAACTGAACTAACCTTCAGTGAATTCAGATCCATCACAGATACACAACAATATGTTTGAGTACAAAAAACTAATCAGTTTTAACTCTTACCAGTGCACTGACAAACAGCTGTTCATAACAAACTAACAGGTAAAAAAGCTATGTCATGCATCCCCCTCACACTCCTGTCCCACTGTCACTCAAGCCAGGACATCAGATCCTTCATTAAACTCCAAAGAATTCATACTCTGAACATATGGATCAATATTCCCTTTGCCTCCATTACAGATACAGTATTCTTCGTTTACTTTTCCTGTCAGCTCACTTATTGCATAATCCACAGCTTACTCAGTGGTTGCCCAGACACTAACAGGAAAGGTGCCATGAAGTGGCTGATAACATGCAGCACATAAAATAAACAACAACACAGTAAGAGAAGAGCACAGACAGCACATATTAATATTTTCAGGTTCTTTCACATTTATTTGTGTATGACCAAACACAACTGCTTGATTAGTGTGCATGGCTGATTTGAATGAATACAGTTGAAAGTTTATAAGAAAACACCATTTTTACATCACATAACTGAAGATAACAGAAAAAGTTATGCTCTCTTTAACTAACAAAGCAAACTAACCAAAAAGCATGGCAATAAATCAATGAAGATGTTCTTATCAACACAATTAGGCCAAAGTTGCTAAAAAAACAAGGGTATGACATAATATAAAATGTGAACTTCTAAAGTACGAACAACTTAATAAAAACGCTAATTTTCCCCCATTCCTTTAACACAGGCTCAGGACTGTAAAATTTCATTCAGTCTAGGACCCTGTCCAGATACAAGTCAGCACTAGATCAAACAAAGACACAGCAGCATTCTACCAGGGGTAGAGAATTTAAATATTCATTATTGTAAGTTATGGTCATAACCTCAACATTCTAAATATGGGCAAATTTTCATATATTTCATTATTTGTTTCAGGGAGTTCAACTTCTTGTCCTCCACAGATGATACCATGGCATAATAACTAACCACACAAACTGTTAGACTTTATATAACATTCTAAGTTGGGCCACTCTATGTTTCTTGGTTTCATTGTGAAATTTCAGTTAATAGGCTAAACTGTAACCTTCTGAAGGAAAGACCAGCCTTTTTTGATTAGACAACAAACTCAGATCTAAATATTCCTTATAAAGGCGAAAGGTAAAGTTGTTCATGTACATGCCACAAAAGCATATAGGCAGAGTACAGGTATGGCTCTACTCATTGTTGACCTCAGCACTTGATGGAAGTGAAAGGTCAACATCATGCTATGGCCACTCCTAATACAATAATTATAACTCATGTTAAGAAATGATAGATTCTCCTCTAGCACTGCAGAACATTAAAATAACCATACCTGGTATTAAGAGATGTTAAATTTGAGAAAGAGGTGCAGGTTCCCTCTGCTTTCACCACCCCTCTTTCACCATTGTTGTTTTTAATTTTCCTTTCCTTGGCCTACCATTCATGGACCACCTACATCCACAGCATTATTAACTATTTCACCAGCGTTCTAGATGAACTATAAAGACATAACACACCCTAACCTAACATGTAGGAAAATTTTCTCTTGTAATGCTGCTGATGGAATCACCCCAGCCTGAGTGCCAATTGTCTGACTAATCCTTACACTCCCTAGCCTGATATGCAAAATGAACATCTCTCACAAAAGTGATATAGATTTAGGACTGCAAATTCCCACTTCCTAGACATCCTCAAAACATTAGAAGCTTTGAAAAGTTCTTTTTTGTGTGGCTGGAGAAAACATACGAACTATTCGGAGTAACTACTGGTTCCATCTTCAGGGAGATATTCTTACATGGACTACCCTGCAGAATACACATTATCACAACCCAGAATGCATGACTCTTCATAGGAACAGCTGTGAGAACCTCCAACCTCACATCAGGAATTTCATGTCCAACAGCCACGTTTATAGACCACTTTGAAGAAGTCGTGCAAGAAATGGAGGGAAGAATATATGCCTCAACGTTGTCAGTGCCGTTAAATGGATATTACAGACGTATAATGAAATATGTTTATCACCGCACGCTTCTTCATAATTATACGCGACTGGGTTAGAATCTTCTTATAATTGAAACGGTGAAACCAGTTTCTTGGCTGCAAATTTAGTTTCAGATGTTACTTCACAGCACGTCTTGCAAAACATTTGCGTGATTTTAATGATTCTCTCTTTAGAATGACCCTGCTCAAGTATGGAATAAACGTAAAAGGCATGTTCTTTTGTAAATAGATCTCAAGACATTATGCTTATCGAGTATGAAGTCCAAAATGCACCCATTCACAACATTCAGAAAACAATTTCCAAACGGTGCCCGAAACGTTTTGTAACCATACTTTCAGTAGCAATAATGTATACACTGGACGAAGGACCACGTTGCTTTTTTCAACTCACATTTTGTCTTCTTCAAAAAAATAATCATCTTCATATTCAAGCATATTACGACCAAATGCAAATGCCACGACAGTGAGAAGTCGACTGTTGTTATCAATACCAGCAAACCACTTCGAACACAATTTCTACAATGCCATGGAACGCACGAATTACCGAAACCAACGAATGTGGTAAAAGTCATGGATTATTCTGGTAGGTGTCGAACATTTGTACTAGGGATCTATGTACAGTACGACACAGTATCGTTATCTGTGGTATCACCGATATTGGCTGCTAGCATCGTCATTCCAATGAAGGGTTTACTGGGTGCTCTCGTTGCAAGGTCGGGACTTAGCTTTCGCGGTCTCAGTTGGGGAAATTCCATACTTATGCATAAACTACACTTATTCGGTCGAACACAACACAGTTTTATTTTGATTCAAACATGCGTGCTACATATTTTGGCCTGTGCTTAGGGCATTATGAGGCATGCCAATAAAAATATCTTATAAAGTAAAATACAATAAAATCTTAGGTGCCCCTTGTTCCATTCACTATTGTTAAAACAGAATGCAAAATATAAAATAGAACAGTAGAAGGCCTAAATAATTTTTAAAATGTATACACAAAGACTTTTGTTATATTTAGGTCCTCGTATGTTTTAGTGAGAGTTCGTTATAATTCTTCTATGATTATGTGTATTATACTTGGCACAGCATAGTTGTAAGGTGGGTGTGGCCCAAAATTTGAAACAAAATGCAAAGAAGAAAATTATAAACATTACCACAAAATAGAATAGTAATGTTAATAAAAGTACATATACATTTTAAAAATTACTTTTATATTTTATATTCTACGTCTTAACATTATAAGAAGGAATAGTACTGGAAATAGGGGGCTCCTTAGATTTTATTATATCTTCCATTACACGACTTTTGTATTGATATACCTGATGATGGCCTAAGTACAAGCAGAAATATATAGCTCACATATAAAGGTACAATTTGAATCAAAATAAACCTATGTTGTGTTTGAATAAGTACAGTTTCTTTAGTAACAAACACAATGGGATGGCTTCCACAGATTTCTATATTTGTGACATATCAAACTGTTAAAAGCAGAGTTACTACATATCCATCATAATAAAAGAGGTCATATACCACTTACCAAGCATAAAAAGATGACATTTTATTTTCCTAACAAAAGCACGAATAAGCATAAACAGGATAATATAAAAGTGGATCTTAAAGACATAAGATATGACAATATGGAGTGGGTTCAACTAGCGCAAGATATGGACCAGTGACAGACTCTTTTGAAGTTGTTAGGTTCCACAAAATCCAGTGATTTTCTTGATTACCTGGTAAACTGTTTTCCCAAGGAGGACTCAGCTTCTTACAATTAGTTGTTACAGCACTGAGAATAAATCCATATTTATTTGCTATTAATACTTCATTTCTATTTGAGGACATACCACAATACTGGCAATCAACATCCAACATCACTTGCGTAAAAACACCGGCTATTGTTGACTTACATTCTGTGCATAACTCCATGTGGATGTTATACATGTCCAACTGATCAAAAAGCCAGTATTTTCTCTTACCCACCGAACCAGTGTTTCATGTATATTTATTTTACTATCTACAGAAACCTGTCTGTCCTGTTATTCTTAACCTTCAGTGTCCGTATCACTAACAAAACTTGAATGTCTGGTGAGTGCTACCACTCTAGATAAGAAGTCAAAACTCTTAGAGTGCCATGCTAAAGAACCCCTAGCCCAAGTTCCATCATTAGGAAGCACCTAACATCTCCTTCAGTGCTCTGCTTGTTTTCTTGACTAATACACATCCATTGGTGATGGCAGACACAATTACTTTCCTTTGTGAAAGAAACTGTCTGTTAAACACTATGAGATATATGCTTGTTTGTCTGTGTTGTATAGCGGAAGAATGTGATTTGGTGGATCTCTGTATAATACAGGGTCAGCAACAACGGGTAAAATTGTAGCCATATTAATACGTACATTTCAGTTTTATATAACGATTTATTAGCATATTCTGGGGGGGGGGGGGGGGGGTAAGAAATTTAGGTTTTTTTTTTTTGGGGGGGGGGGAAAATTTTAAAAAAAATTTTTTTTTTTTTTTTTTGTTTTTTTTATC
>Ga0123354_10016742_pt1 | contig 11487 bp, 9 predicted proteins | sample TergutLab28metaG_2_FD_97872 | JGI IMG/M metagenome (GOLD analysis project Ga0123354, IMG submission 97872) | Labiotermes labralis P4 segment gut microbial communities from Petit-Saut dam, French Guiana - Lab288 P4 | ecosystem: Host-associated > Arthropoda: Insects > Digestive system > Gut ... | reverse complement strand
CCACGTGACACCCCTCTATCCGCAAAAGTTGGCACTAACTTCGCCGACCGGCGGCGGCCGCTCTGTCGGTATAGTTCGCGTACGGACTAAGGCCACGGAGTTTTAGTTTTACCTAAACATGATTGTAGGCCGCGTAGCGTATTCGGTACAGCGACTGGCTAAGGTCTGGACGGTCCGGGGATCGAATCCCCGTGGGGCGAGATTTTCCGCACCTTTCCAGACCGGCAATGGGGCCCACCCAGCTTCCTGCACAATGGGTACCGGGTCTTTCCTGAGGGTAAAGAGCGGCCGGGGCTTGACGCTAACCCCTCACTCCCTTCTGGTGCCGTGGTAAATAAATGTATAGATATACCTCTACTCACCCTATGTGTCGTACGGTCTGTACAGAGTCTCAGTGCCAGTACAAGGGTACACTTTTACATAAACATGATATATCAATCACAAAGGAGTCATACAGTGGATGTAATATTTTAATGTTTTGTGTTCAGTGTCTGGAAAAATGTCTGATAGTGACGCAAAGGAGCTAATTTTAACCGCACAATACAGTTCAATTTATATCACTTAATAAAGGCACATAGATAACTTTACATTGTATTTATTAATATAATGGTTGTGAAAATTGTATTTTCAATTTGTTCGATGGAATTGAAAATCACAGCGGATAGCTTGAAACAAATATAAACCGACAATAACGTTTGACAAAGAGCACAGCTTACGAATATCCTTATTAGACACTTTTTTCCTCATTTCTAGTAACCATGACGACAAATGATGTTTGCTTTTTTACAAGGACTCAAAACAGCCTGCCAAGTGAAATTCAGGCCGAGTACCTATGCTCTGTTCCAGGCCAGTGTTCATGTATTCTAAGAAATGTTACATATTGCATCGAGTCGGAGCTCGTCGTTGCCCTCTTCGTTGGATCGTCCCGCCGAATACGGTTGAACACACTAATAAGGCATAATGCTTTCTACGCTGCATGATCCCTTCTTTTTTACAGCTCGGACGTCGTGGCCAAGCTACCTTGCATGCTTCCTATTCGGAATTCCATAGTTCGTATCTCAGTTCGGACAACGACTGCCTAACGGAGGTTTAGCCTGTACTTCCTGCGCCCCTTCAGGCATATGCTAGGATGACATCTTATTCTTTAAGATATAAACATATACCCATAACCATAAATTCCAAAATCATACCTCACTCCAATACAGCGAAATACCTTGAGGTGACGCTGGATGCCAAGCTGCACTGGAAGGCACATGTCAAGAAAAAACGCGAAGAGATTGGACTAAAATACAAGAAAATGTATTGGCTCATGGGGAGAAGATCTGCCCTGTCGGTACAAAGTAACCTGATGCTGTACAAACAAATATTGAAGCCTGTGCGGACCACGACATACAGCTGATTATGCACGAAACAGACCAATGCTGACATTATTCAACGATTTCAAAACAAGATACTTAGGAACATCGATGATGCACCTTGGTACATCAGAAACGCCGACCTCCATATGGACCTACAAATGGAGATGGTTACGAATGAAATTAGAAAGTTCGCTAAGAAGTATGAAGAAAGGCTCCTCCACGTCAACGTCGAAGAGATCCAGCTGCTGGACAAAAGTGAAATAGTGCGAAGGCTTGAAAGAAAAACACCTTTTGAGCTGATGAAGTGATCACTAAAAGCAGAGCACAGTGAAGTGCACCATAAATATAATTAGTGTGTGATAAAGACAGGGTACAGTGTTAGTGCAGTAATCACCGCCAACAGAGGAAAAGACTGTGCTTAGGCAAACGAAACTAAACAGGCAGAACCGCTGGGCGAAACCTGAAGTTACTATTCATTTAGCAATTTACGTCACAGCAAAATAGCTTGTTAGTCTTAAGACTGGGTGTTTTTTTTTTAATTAAGCGCCGATATGTCGTTTAATAATAAAAAATATTCTTATTCTTATCACAAAACAAATAAATCCAACAGTTTTGATGTAGCCTATCAGTACCCTGTCAGTGACTGATGTATTCTGGTTGCAGGTTTATATTACTGGTGAAATCATGACCATAAAATTCGATCAGTCCTCATGTATTTTCCAGTCGCCTTTACTAAACAAATTTTTATAGTAACATTTTATTTAAAAAATATAGTTCAAAACTACGTTCTAAAAGCGATTTATTCGTGACGTTTCAGATGTTTTCACCTTGTACTTTACAGTGTTTAAATACGTTTCTAATATTATTTACCCACAATAAGCCTAAATATATGCTTTATTTACTAACAAAGTGAAGACAGAATGTAGCTCCCACTGCTTATCTCGGGAAATGTAAGTCGAAAACTTATCATATGTTTTGTCATTTTTTAACATATCGACAATCAATAAACTGTGTTTACAGTTTGAACTACCTAATTATTCAGAATAATCTACTTGAAGAACGTAGGTTAGGGTTACGTACTTAAAGCAGAATAATTCCTTTCCAAAATTTCATTCAATAAATTTTCAAAATATTTCCATACACAGAAATATCTGAAGGTTTTTAAAGTGGACATCACATTGTGTTATCGCATGATAACTGTATACATTATAACTGTTAACACAACTAAGTTCTGGCGTTTATTAAAGCATCATGTTTCGACCCGTGTGAGTCTTCTTCAGACTTAATGCACATAAAAATACATAAAAGCATTGTACATTGCTTTCTGTGGACATTCAGACAATTTGCAGATTGATATTATAAAAACAGAAGATGTCATTTTTACAAAATGAACAATGGCAGTCTAGACCCTAAAAACGAAGTTGCTAATTCTCTTACATATAACAGATATTAGCGTCGCGTCTTCCAACAAATATATCGGGTGCCTCCACTACCAAATCGCCATTTGTTTTTAATTAGATTTTAACAAAAATTTAACACATAATGTAATAATCTAACGAATTTGTAAATTGTGATCTCAAAATTCACAGAGAACAATGTATACTGCCTTAAAGTATTTTTACATGTGTTTAGCTTGAAGAATACCCGAGTGGATCGAAACTTGTTGCTTTAATAAACACCGAAATTTAGTTATGTTGACGGTTATAATTTATATATTTATAATATATGAAAACTCAACGTTTCAAGTTGAAGAGACATAGCTGAAAGGATTATCCAACTGCATACCGCACACGGAAGGGTGCTTACAGACACGAACAGTGGGGATCAAATTTCGATAATACGATGTATGTCTGTTTGCACGAAGTTCACAGATCGGTCCATACAGCTTCCTCTCCAATTGCTAGAAATGACTTTCTAGTGTAAGGACGTCGGGACGTGTACCTGACAGTTCTCACTTATTGCTCGGTCTAGAGAAACCTCTTACTATGGTGTTTATGCACAGAGCAAATTGAAATTCTTAACTTCATTTTACTTGAGAACTGCATTCTTCTGCGTTATTACGCAGCAAGTAGTGGTAATTTCTTAACGATGATTCGGGACAATCTATCGGTCTCATCTTTGGGGAACGAGAATTCTGGAATGCTTGATTCTCGACCCCTGAAAATGGAACAGATAGGTTGGCCCGAAACGTCGGTAAGAAATTAACACTACTCGATGTATAATGACCCAAAAGAGCGCGGTTCTAATCTACTTTGCTGCGGAAGCCTGAAATCATTCCTTCTACCTGTAGATAGCTGATGTATTACAGTAGCATGTGCCAGGGTTAAGCCCAAAACGTAGGTGTTGAAAGCCAACGTTTAAAAGAGTCGTTTTCTGAGATAGATATAAAAACATAAAGAAGACTTTATGAGGCCACGTGAATGAGTGAAGGCACGTTCTGAACCTCTGATCGAGGTGAAGGCGAGTGGTCAGTTTCTCGTCTCGGCCAGTTCTTCCCGACACCCTTTGGATATAAGGCTTTGCAGAACCCAGCTTTGGTCTGAACGTGGCTCAGAATCGAATAAAATCTGCCCCTGGAGGCAACCGAACCAAGATTCCTCAGTCGTCCAGGCCATAGCCTAGTCACTAAACCGAGAGCTATCTCTGGTCCGCCCACAGTTGACAAAGATGCTACGGCGTTTTGGAAGTTCATTTTATTCGCTTCTTAATGCCGATACAGACCATTACACTACCCACTATTTGTACTTTAATTCGCTTCCATGTTTCAGATGGCAGGATTTACCCGTCTTCTGAAATAAAATTACTACGCATGCCTCTAACCTCATCTGATTTATAATTAATTTTTAAATGGCAAATCTTTTCGACAGTTCATAGATCTGCTAGAATAGATTCCGGCATATCAAGAGGCGTTAGTTCCTGTTTGAAGTTCGTTGCTTTAAGATCTTATTCGAAATTTCCAACTTTCCAAACAATATTTAATGACACTGATTTATTGATTTGTTTTGAGTGTATTAATGAATTCCGTACGTCAGGTTTACAGAAAATGGTACTGTACGCTACTAAATTTTTTCAAATCTTTTATATTTCCAAAACACAAGTGTTCTTCTGAAACAAAATTGTGTACACTGGGAAATTTTCATGACTGTAGAACTATATAGCACTCAGATCGAAAACTGATGCATGGAGATAGGTCGCTGTTGTGTTCAGATCCGTGGCTGACAAATGCAAACAGATAAAGGGGCAGACATCGATACTCGTCACGCTAAGCAGATACGGCCTGGCAGAGAGAAATGGCTGCACTGATTGTGGAAATACACTGCAGTCAATGTCTTCTATTTATTACACCTTTCCAAGAGGCGTTTCCCAACACATGTTCACGTATTCTGCGTGTTTCTGGCTCTGTTTTTCCGCTCTCTGTAAATTTCCATTACAAGCGAATATTCTGAACGCTGTGTTTGCGTCCTCTTGTTCGGAGGGTCCGCAGATCCAGCGTCTGCTCTCCGCGGCTACACTGGCAGTGCCTGTAATTCCGTCCAGTATCTTCATAAATAAAATGAGCTACGGCATGATCCTTACTTACTTCTGCAGTAAGCAATATGCACTCAAAACGACGAATCACAATTGAAAAAGGGCGACATTTAGGTGACTGGTGACCAAAGAAGATGGATTCTTAATTATAAACATTAGCCTGATTTAGAGTTTCAGTTTTAATGTACAGGTTTCGAGAGGATGTTAGCAATTTACAGGACCAAGGAAGAAGATTAGAATTTGGGCCTAAATTTCGAATTTTATTAAGTTTTAAGTTTTGTGATAACAGGACAGAGTTGTGATAACATTTTGATAATGAAGAGAAAGCTGCGTGAAGGCGGAAATTTTGAAGTTATTTTTGTGAGAGATACATGAAAAGATTTTGCCTCAAATTATTGTTTGTGTGCCGATCCAGGATTTGTTGTAAAACTGAGGAAAACCACTGGAAACCCTGACTGGCTTCGAGTATAATGTAGAACGTAAATGAAGAACGTTTTAAAGTTGGTTCTTACCGACAAGAAAATACAGCAGAATTAAGAGCAATTACAATAACTTCCGAAGTCTGAACAAACCCAACACCTAAACTTTGCAGACAATGGTTTTAATTATTTAAAGTTAAACAAGCGGAACATATATTTTCCACTGCCCTACTTGTACGGAGCATTCACTATTACTGATTACAGTTCCAGGTGTGTTGCAGTGGTGATAGCACTGGTGTATAATGACCAACGAATATCATGCGGTAAAATAATAAACTGTACAGAAATATGTTTTGCTGTAAAAAACCGAGAAATCTTTCTGCAGGAGCCAGTAACTCCTCTCCAGCAGAGACAAGTCTCATACTGAAATAATAAAGGACCGCAGGTGTTGAGGGACGAACTCGTGTTATCTGGGTGTGGCCAACATGCAGTGCGCCTGCCATCTGCTGTCGTATTTACTGCCTTGCTACCCACGTACAAGCCACGGGTTCGCAACCCTTTCAAGCCTAAAGGTCGAGGCTCTGAACCCTTCATACATCTGTTTAGTCCGAATGATGTGTAGCTTAGTGACCCTATATGTACGTTAAGGTTAATTACACAATTATATTTACCGAATTGTGTAATGGCAGCGGGACAGGAATACTGTTCAAACAAGACAATCAGTAAACAGCTTGCATACTTGGAGCGCACAGTTAACTTTACTCCGCTACATAATTAAATTACAACCACGTAAGTCATAATGATATAATTAAAGTGCACGATAATGGTAATTTGGCTTCTGAATGCATAATTAATGAGAACGTTGTAACCGGTTTTAGCATTTTCAGAGCATGCTGGATAAAACTTGTATGTAACATTGAGTGTTATCACTGCACAAATTGGTTTATGGCTTGTTTGGTATTAATTTGATTTTTTTATGAATTGTGCATTGCTGGTTGAGTTTTGGCCTATTGATGTTGTTTGATCATAAATGTGAGTAAATCGTTATTAGTTTTAGTATTTCTGGTTACGCTTTTTGTTCGTTATATGTGTATAAATGACAGCATAATAGAGGTATCGTCTCTTTCCAACTGTAGGCTTCATTGCCCGAATCGCCATCACATTTCAATCAACTTTCATAATTGTGCTCCTTTATGACAGTATTTATCCGATAAACCGTGTTTGAGGAAATATAATTTTATTTTGATCTTAACATAATGTGAGCTGTAAAACTACAATGCAAACATAAATTCAATTCACACGACACCTTTGCTCTAGATTACTAATAAGAAATTCCTTTCTCATCTTTTCTGTAGCACCTTAGATACAATTTCTTTCGGAAGGTTAGACAACAATTCCGCCATTGGGCATTTATCCTATATAAATCGTGAAAAGAGAGCACAAACACTGTAGATTTAGTTCCATAATTATAGGAAGACGTAAGTACGTACACGGAACACACTGCCCTGCAACTACGGTTTTGCTTTCCTCATCAGTGTCAATCACATTTTAAAAAAACAATATTTTCTCTAATTTTGACCTTTTGTTGACCTGCAACTCAGTATATTTATCTCAGTATTTAACAAAATTGATGCACAAAATTCGTTTCATAATAAGTTTTATTTCGTGCCTCTACATGTTTCGAGCACATGCGCTCATCATCAGGAAGTCAAAATTGCATTACACAGCCTCTGGTATCATCACACCTGTAGGTGTGATGATACCAGTATTTAACCAACTTGATGCACAAATTTTGTGCATCAAGTTGGTTAAATACTGAGATAAACATTTTCTCTAGTATCCTGTATAGCTGTAGGTTTACAAATGGCGAGTTTGCTTTATTAGACATCGCGATGAATTAGGTCACCATCACCGAAGCGGTGTAAATGAGACAATGTAGTTCGTGTTTTGATTCTGTCTACTTCCGGTCTACAGTCAAATAAAGCACATAAGGCTCTGATAAATGTGTAAAGCATCGAAAACTTCAAAATCCCCACGGCCTGCAGTGCGATGCTGCAAGCGTCCAAGACCGCAGTTCTTGGTAGTGACAAGAACTTAGCTTCACAAAGTAGTTTATTAACATTTACGTCACTAACGTTACAAAAAAAAATGCTAATTCATGCCATTTATTAAGACGAAATTCGAGGATAGGACCGTAACTTCCTTGTTTGGTATTCAGCAGCTCGCTGATTCGAACCACGTTCCGTGGAACGGCTGTCTCTAAAGATGCCTCTCGTAGTTGACCTCAGCACCTCCAGAAGATTAAGGAAAATACCTCGAATTAGGATAATACAGCTTTCTTTTACATCCTTCCCAATTCTTTATTAAACCTAATTTATTTATTTGTTGTGTTGTACGTAATGATACTGCTCGTCGCACATGCGAGACAGCAACGCATAGTACACGCATTAAGTCAATAATGAATAGAAAAAGATACAGGTTTTAGCGGTTGTATCCTATTTCAAAACACTATCACAAATTTCGCTTCGCAATACTAAATACTACCATGAAAAACCATCAATCGGGGACGCTCTAGTCTCAATTTTAACTGACCACAACCCGAATAGAAGAAAGAAGATTTATTTTCTCAGCTGGTTTGCACGATATTATACAATGCCAGCAGTCTGAACACTGAAATATTCGTTAAATAAACCAGAAACTAAAAGATATGCTACAATTTTAAGCAGTTTTACTTTCAATCAGTCATGCTTACTCTGATCATTCGAATGTGTCTGAAATTATTTTGATGGGCTATAGAACTTATATTGTTATTCTTTTACCCAGCACGTCTAAATAACTACTCGAAAAGTGACGCGAATGCAAAGTATTTTCTATAGTACAATGATTACTTAATGTTCGTTGAGGTAAAGCTTTCCTTTGTGTGCCTGTATTAAGACAACAAAATAAATGTTCTTTTTATTGCGGGCAGTTATTTTCCTGTCTGTCAACATTTGCCGTTTTGCTACATGTTTCAACCCTATTACCACGCCATCATCACTTCTTAAAGAACACCAAGATATATTGAAGTGTCAAAATAAAAAAATATGAGATATTATGACTTTTACGGTCTTATATAATGAATAGACATGGATATTGATTAACGGAGGTCTTTCTTTAACTGGGAAATATTTATTACCTGGATTAATTTGGACAAATTTTTCTATTCTTTTTTTGAAAACATACGTATGAAATGTTATATTACCAGTCTGCGTTTTCTACACACACACACACACACACATATATATATATATACACACACACACATATATATATATATATATATGTGTGTGTGTGTGTGTGTTCGTGTTAAGTTGGTATGTGCTGCCTCAAATAATTATTTAGTCCACTACTACTACTACTGCTACTACTACTACGTGTTTAGTCGAGAGTTAAATTAGTTTCGGACTGGTATCATACAGCAGATATCTGCTCGAAACCCACCCGGTCCTATGGAGGTACAGTTCCCCCTTTCTAGGTGTTGTGTGTCAACAACTTCAAGAATTATCTTCAGTGCCTGTAACCGGTGTGTCGGCGTGATGAGCGTCTGGAAAATGTATACATGCTACGAGTATAACGATTTGTATTTGGCGCGTTCGCTAAATTGCGAAAATCGGCTATTAGCTTCGCCATGTCTATCTGTTCGTCCGTCTGTCCGTGTGTTTGCCTGCCCCCATGGAACAAATTTGCTCCCACCGGACTGATTTTCACCCTCTTTGATATTTGAATGTTTTTCGAGAATTGGTACAGAAAAGACAAATTTCATTAAAATCGGACAAGAATAACGAGTACTTTACATAAAGACCTATGTACATTTTTGGGTCTTTCCCGGGGTTAGAGGCGGCCGGGGCGTGGGGCTGACCCCCATCCCCATCTAGTGCCGAGGTCCTAGAAAGAGTAGAGCTACACCTTTACTCACCCTAAGGGTATTCGTGACCTATAAAATGGGCGAAACCTAACTTATGTACATTTTTATCACATCTCCCTCATTGCTTCTTACAATGAGAAATGTTTCAGACAAAAGTTGTAGAGAAAGTAGAGGCAATCAAAACACACAAGGTATTTTCAAAACTTTTTTCCCAAAATCCTACTATTTATGAAATAATGTGGAAAAATATGGTACAACTGGACAGGCCACAGGTGACAATATTGGCGCAACCGGATACCCAAGGCTACGGACAGGCACTTAGACTATGTAACATTATTGCTTTTCCACTGCAACAATTGTTACCCAACAAGCCTCAATTATACGTTTGTTCTTACATTGCCTCCTTTATTCATCCATCCGTTAATATTTCTTTCATCATCGTACTTTATAAACTGGCCTATCTGCTGCCACCTAAATACAATCTTCGCTCTTCCCATGGCTATAACACATTTGACATTGTTGTTCAGATCTTCTACAAGGGTAGATTGTTAGGTTCATATTGTGGGCATATTTAGATTGTCATGTAATTTATGTCGTGTTCTGCTAACTTTAAATATGTCGTAATAACCACTGTGCGGTTGTCATTTAGTAAAGTGTTCCTACATCACGTAGAATTTACATGCTGTATTTTCGGTTACTGAAGAATTGTTACGTTTTTATGTAGGACAAATATTTTATTGTTGTCGACAAACTTTTCAGCAAATTTGGATTTTCTTGGGGTGCGTTTTTACCTATATAGATTTCCCGTGCAACAAATTTAAAATGATCTATCAATTCGACCAAGATATTTCATACGTCATTCTACCTGGCATACAGCACTTTTATGTGAATTATTTGTGACGTACATTTTTATGCAGCATTTGCCTCGGGGTGCTGTTAAAATTGTACGAAATTTTGATACATGGATTTTTAAAATTTTAATTATAAAACTCGTCTTATTTTCTGAGGAATTGTATTATGTTTCAGTATTGTGATTCATCTATTCTTCCTGTTTACCTGGTTTGCATTTCGGTTGTTTTTGTTGCCTTAACGTTATATCTCTAGTTCCTTACTTTCTGTGTTATTGTTTGTTATACAATGTGGTTTCAGAGAGTTTTTCAAAGTTTGTTTTGCTTTCTTTAATAAGATATTCTATCGTCCCGTTATACGATATCCCTTCCCCCATATTTTTAATCACTGAGACGGCATGACGATCTTGTTATTGTTACTATACATCAGTTGCCGAGAGCTTGAGGCACATAAAAATTATCATTCTTCTATCCATATGAAGGACAGTTATATCAAAATTTCTAACGAAATTTCTGATGTAGATCTACGCTGAAACACAATTTTGGACATATTTTTTGTTGTAAACTTCTTGCAACAATGTATGTGGTGAATTCATCAGGCGATCAAACTGTCATCCGCCCACATATAAAAGCTTGCTGCATTAGATTTCCTTACATTATCTACAATGTATTAGTTTCCAGTATACCGAAAATAATATTGAGAAAACTGGGAACTTGTTGTTCTGTCTTTGTTAATTGGCTGTTTTACTTAAACGTGTCGTCGTCAATAATAATTCTTTTTATTATTAGGTCACAAATTATGACTAATTTTAATCATTATTTCCTCTAAATGACTAAATTTCGTACCACATAATTTATAATTTCGATGTTATTTGCAGAAGCACTAGGGCGTATACTGCTGACGCCAAATGAGACTAATATTCCGTCTGTGTCTACCTTTAGGCTTTGTACACCTTCCTTACAATTTTTTTAAAATTTTAATTATTAAATTATATGGAAGAAGGAAAAAATTGTTGGTTCAGTAGAGAGATGCTTAGTGAAGAGTATGCGGGATCGTTATGCGAGTTAACTGGATTAGAAAACTCGTGAAACTTTATCAGTCCTCTTATATTAGGTGGTGTGACTTTGACATTAATCGTTCTAGATTTTTGGAAATTATTTATTTTCATTGTTACACCGCGCATGTTGTCGAGTTACTCAATTAATACACCAACTAATGCACTTATATAAAATTTACACATTAAAAAACTAAAACTGCTCCGACACGTTTCGGTCCCAAGACCATCATCAGGGAGCTATATTTTCCTTGCTAAAGTCACATTAAAAATAGTCACTGATTATCTTCGTTGTACTGATAGGGTGTTGTGGCAACATGCCGTGATGTGTAAGGTTATGTTACGAAGAGTGCCCTGCTATGGATGTGCATTCGT
>Ga0123354_10016741_pt1 | contig 11487 bp, 6 predicted proteins | sample TergutLab28metaG_2_FD_97872 | JGI IMG/M metagenome (GOLD analysis project Ga0123354, IMG submission 97872) | Labiotermes labralis P4 segment gut microbial communities from Petit-Saut dam, French Guiana - Lab288 P4 | ecosystem: Host-associated > Arthropoda: Insects > Digestive system > Gut ... | reverse complement strand
CCTTCTCCATAGCCATACTCGCGATGTAATCTGATTACTTCATCATAATACTGTTTTTGTTTCTCTGTCTGTAAATGCATAATTAACTCGTTTATGAGTCAACTTTTTCTAGTGAAAGACATAGTTTTATTTGCTTTATTTTCAGCTACTAAGTTATTTTGTTAAATAAATGGTGAAAATAAATTTTTTATAATGGGGTAAACGAAACAGTGAAATTTGCGCCCGCTGGAACACCTACAATGGTTATCCCATCATCAAGCGTTTTAAGCGTCATCCCGGATTTCAAATCTACCGACACTTTATAAAAAGCTCCAGGAGATGCAGGCACAGGAAGCATTAAGCCGCCGTCTTTATTTGAAGTAAGCGCTTGACCTGCGCTCAAATCAAAATATAAGCCTGAAATCAGTCCAACGGGGAATAAATTATCGGTAGTTGAAGGAATAGCAAAAAACTTAATATCTCCTCCCCAAGGCTGAACATAGCAAGAAGCCGAATATACATTGGTAGTTCCTTGCCTGTAAAGCGTCAACTCTGTTCCGGTATTCCAATTGGTACGTGTATCGGTCGGATCTTTTTGCCAGCACCATCCATCCATGTAAATGGCATTAGGATAGCCGATTTGGTCTCTTACATAAGCAAGACCGGAAAGAGCGTCAATGCGGACATAATAGGTACTTGTAGGCGCTACAACTTTCCATGTTGAATTTCCGCTTCCGCTGAAAACATCCGGGTCACAATAAGTGGTAGCTAAGTTAATTATATCACCGGTAACCGATTGCCCGTTTGTTAAATCGATCGTGCCTTGATAGACAAAATAATTATCCGGAACTAAATTTAACGAATTTCCTGCAAAACTAACTGATGGAGTGACAGTCACTCCATTAATCAGAACGGCACCGTTTTGATATTCCACCGATTTTTTTTGCGTAGCGTCTGCCGCGCTGACACTGATAATATTACCGTTTTCATCTGCCATTACGGTAATATTGAACCCACCGATTCCGTCTTCGGATTGGCTGGGATAGGAGCCGTTGGCTGAAAGGATGAAATTGTTATCCAGACTGTTCGCTGCGCTTGTCGTAATTTGTCCGGCATTGTAAACGATGTATTGTTCCTGTCCTGCTTTTTTCAAACGGAATTTTCCGGCTATTGTATATCCCCACATGGTAAATTCCTCACAACCCGGGTAATCTGATGGTATTTCCGGAGGAGCCGGAGGTGTCCAAGTCCATCTCTTCCGTCCACCCAAAGTAGTCGCAGTCATCTTCATTTTGTTCTGTTCCACTGTAATTCCGTTAGGATGACCGTTACTTGCGCCATCCCTCCAGTTTCCGGAAATGGTTCCCAAAATATAGAGATCATTACCGGTCAATGGTTGCCAATCTTCTGTGTCACCAATTGTTAAAACAAAAGAACCGGAATTGAATGAGATTTTAAAATAGGCTTCTTCATCTTTGCCAAAAGTGATATCATTTGTTCCCTGAACCGCAATCGTACTATTATTATCCCATCCCCAATAGAGACCGGTTTGATTGGCATTGGCGTAAATTCTACCTTTAGCGGAGGCAGGAACGAAATCTTCATACGAAAAGTCATTCCCATTTTTGGACATTTCATGAATAGTACCATTTATAACTATGTACAGCTTATTGAAAGTCGGGACTTGTACATTTTTGAGTGACAAATCTTGAGAGGTCAGTTGTCCGCCCGAATTTTTAACCGTCAAACTGAGTGTTAAATCACCGGCAACGGCATTCGGATATAGAGGAATAACCACCGATTCGTTCAAATTAAAGGATTTGCCCGTCAACATTTGCGTTTTTTCGTAAATGTTTCCGCTTGCATTGCTGACTGTGATGGTATAAGTAGTCAGCCCTACATCGTCGGACAAAGTACCTGTCAGAGAAACAACATCTCCATACGTCAAACCGGAAGTCGGAGATAGGGCTAAATTGTCAATTGTAGCTTTTCCTCCCGTTGAATTTTCGGGGTCGTCTTTTTTGCTGCATGCCGAAAACATAATGATTGCAGCCGATAACCACAAAACTGTTTTTGATAACTTTTTCATACTGTTTTTATTTATAATGTTTATTAATTTGATTTTACAAAATACAGACTTCCCGAATAGGGAGTTCCGTTTTTATTATCCCCTACGGTAACTGTCGTCAATAAATTATTGTAACCGGTAGAGTCTTCCCATACATCTTTGTTTGCAAAACGAACGGAGTAAGCGGGATTATTTTGCAGCGATCCCGCAGCATCCGGTAAATTCAAATACAGCGTGTAATTACCAAGAGGCATATCGGCAGGAATACCTGCTAATGCATCTATGGTGTTCGAATCATTAATTGGTTTCCAAAGACGGGGTTCTATATTCAAAGCCACTTTGTAAACTTCACTCGTAATCGGATTTTTTAGTATCAATTCAACCGGTCGCGCGTTGTATAGCGGCGCAAATCCCGTATTCTTCAATGTAATTTTAGCCGTGAAACTTTCTCCCGGCGAAACATCGGCGGTATATTCTCCAGAGATAAGAGTAAAGCGATAGCCTAATTCATTCTTAATTTTATCCATATAACCACCTGCAACCCATAAATTGTTTACGGCTGTATAATAATCCGAGTTCAAAAAAGAGAACCTCAGTTGCTTCATTGTATTATAAGCTTGTAGGCCGTCGGCAGGATCCACGCCGTCGGGAGGACAGGTTTCTCCTCCGATTGGAACATACAAACAATCTTGGCTCAGATAGGCTTTATCGGCAGTCGGATTTATATATGTTCCATAATCGGTAGAACTTGCCAGAAAACAGTCGTTGTGATGACCTACACGTGCAATATCCTTTCCGGTGAAAGCTTCGGCTTCCGTCAGCGGTGTTGTTCGTTGGAAAAATTCTTGTTTGTATGCCGGTGTCCGCAACTGTATCATCCGGCTCGCGGGCAATGTTGCCAACAGTTTACTTATCACCTGATAGCGAGCGCCCGAGTTGTTTAAATTATTGGTCGTATAATACCATTCGCCCCATGAACCGATAAAACCTGCCTGCATGACGGCAATCACGTCGATATTTTTTTCCAGATAGGGTTTTAATTGGTCTATATGTTCCAATATCGTGCTGAGCGGAGCGTCCGGCTCATTTTCCGCACTGCTGTAGGCAAAACGTATAACACATTTCATTCCCGCCTCACGGATGACTTCCATATCGCTGTCGAATTGATTTAACGCCTGATCGGACAATGGAATATTACGGAAATCTTTTATATAAAAATATCTGAATAACAAGCTGTAATTGTTTGCTCGATAAGATGTCAACGTATTTTTGGAAAGAGGGATGAAATTTGTTCCCAAGTTGCAATCCGAATACCTGTAAAAACCCCTTTCCGGATTGGGAAATGCGTCGTCGATCGATTGATAGGTTACGGTTGTCGTTTTCTGATCCGGTTGAACCGGATTATTGTTTTTGGAACATCCCGAAAGACATAATCCAAACAAAATAGCGGGAAAAATAACGTTCATTTTCATATTCATATTTATTTTCATTGTGTATAGCCGGGATTTTGTATTACTTGTCCTTTTCCGTCCACGATTACGGATGGAGGAAGCGGATATAAATATTTGTTTTTGGATGCAAAAGGCGCGGCGCCGGCGTTCAATAGCATTACACGGTCGTAAAGTTTATCGAAGCGAATTAAATCGGCTCGGTACTGTCCGTTTTCACACCAGAATTCATGACTTCTTTCCGTAAGTAACTGGTTAATGAAAGAATCCGGTGTCGGAAAATCCGCCGGTTTCTTTGCGGGCAGTTTTGCCCGGGTTCTCACCATATTCATCAAATCGACTGCTTCTTGCGTTACACTGCCTCCCGGTTTCATGACAATGGCTTCTGCCAGCGACAACAAAACTTCAGGATAGCGAAATTCTACAATATCCAGGTTGCTGTACGAACTTGCGACATTTTCGATTTGATATTTTTGAGGGATAGGTCCCAAGTCGATAAATTGTCCGGGATTACTGCGGTTGTATGTTGTCCCGTGATCTGTATATTCCGTAATCATATAAGTTTTCCTTGTATCGCCGGGTTCAAAGGTATCATAAAACCACCAGGTACTTTGAACGGTCGCCCAACCTATCGGCAAACTGTCCGAAGCCGCCGGCATTACCATCATCTGCCATTGTCCGAGGTTGGGACCATCGACCGATGTAGGAATTACGAAAATATATTCCGGATTGCTCTTTGTCATCCCGACTGCTTGGAACAGTGTGGTGTAATCAGGCACCAAGCTGTAGCCGTAATCCGATGTCATTAATTCACGGGCAAGCGTTTCCACCTTGTTATAATAGGTCTTGTCATGAACCGTTTCGTGTAAATAAAGCCTTATTAACAGTGTTTTTGCCAAACCCTTGCTGAACCTTCCGTAATCGGCATTTTTCGGAGAAGGCAGGTGGTCGCCGGCAAAAGTCAAGTCATCTTCAATAAATTTCACCATATCGTCGTTGGAAAGGCGAGGCAACGAAACTTCTTTCAAAGGATTTTGCAATACATCGAGCGGCGCTATGACTAAGGGTCCATACATATCAAACAGAATATAAGACAAGTATCCTCTTGCACAGCGAACTTCAGCCATATATTGATCTTTTTTATCCTGACTCAGGTCGCTTTTGTCAATGTTGTCCATCACTAATGTGCAACGACTGATTTTATTGGCGAAACCGTCTGTCCAACCCGAATTATCGGTAATACGATTAAAATAAAAATAAGTTACTTCAATATTCGATTGGGTGAACGACATATCGTGACACATTTTTTGAGCGCCGAATTTTCCTGCCAGAATTTCTGTGCAGCAATCGTTGACAAACATTTGTCCCCGTTCCGAATTGGTATTGATGCCATCCCACCAGCTTCCCCTCAGCGGATAATAACACGACATGACTAATGCCTGTATATCAGCTTCTGTTTTAGGAAAAATGGAAGTATTGATGTCGCCGTAGTTGACAGGTTCCAAATCTCCGCAATTATACATTGTTATTGATAATAACAGGATTGCAATATATTTAATTGTAGTCTTCATCTTTAATTGTGAATTTTTAATTATGAATTAAAATCTAATAGACAAACCGGCCGTAAATGTGCGTGCATTCGGATAAGCGGCTGAATAGACGTCTGTTTCCGGATCAAGACCGGTATAGGGCGTAAACACATACAGATTATTGGCATTGATATATACTCGCAAACTTGAGAATATTTTTTTCAAACCGGGAGTTGTCGGGAGCGTATATCCGAGTGTTACGTTTTGAAGCCGTATGAACCATGCTTTTTGGTAAAACCAATTCCCGTAACCATCAATCGAGTAGGTGTAAAACGAACTTGGATATTTGGTGGAGGGATTATCAGGCATCCAGATTTTATCCAATATCCGTAATCCGTTGTATCCATATTGAGAGATAGGTTCGGCTGTTGTACCGAAATCCATATAAGTAGGATCCATCATCATCCGGTCGAACAAACCATTCAGATCGAAACTGAAATCAAAGCTTTTCCATCGGAAGCGATTGTTTAATCCCGCAATATATCCCGGATCTCTATTTCCTATTAATTGCTTGTCCGCATCGTCGATAACTCCGTCGGGCTGCCCGGAACGTACAAATTTTCCGTTTAGTACGAGTGGATTTCCGTTTTCATCTTTCGCATAACCATCCACATCTTTTATCACTAATTGACCCGGAACTAAATAGGGCTCAGCGGCCGGAGGGTTTTCTCCGATTTGCATGATGTGGTCGGCAATCCGCTCATAGATTGGGCGAAGTGGATCATTTGTATTTTCATAAACAGAGGGTTTCCAATCGGGCGTCCGTTCCAGCCACCGGTCTCGGTAGGCAGAAAAAGTGAAATCGGTGCTCCATTGAAAATCTTTTCCGACGAAATTCTTTGTATTGATGGTTGCTTCAAAACCTTTGCTTTGCGTTTTTCCGATATTAGCTATCACCAAGCTGATAGGTTGATAGACATTCAATGATTTATCGTTTAATAAATCGGAAATAACTCTGCGATAAACTTCAAAAGTTCCCGAAATTCTACTATTAAACAAAGCGACATCCAATCCAAGGTTCAATTCGGTGGTCGTTTCCCATTTCAAATCGGGATTTTCCAAACGCGATTGAAAAACGCCGACAACTTGACTTTTATCCAAATTATTCCAAGCAGGGTAAGCACCGTAAGCCGCGCTTGAATTTGCATCAATGGTAGAGGTGACAGAGTTGACTCCACCGGTTCCGATACCGGAATTACCGGTTTGTCCGTAACTGATCCGTACTTTGGCAAGAGAAAAAACGGAGCGCGCCCTTTCCATGAATTTTTCTTCCGAAATGTCCCATGCTGCCGCAACCGACGGGAAATATCCCCATTTGTGGTTGGCTGCAAAAACGCTTGCACCATCTGCACGAAATGTTGCCGTTAATAAGTATCGATCCAGTAAGGTGTAATTGAGACGGGCGAAGAAAGATCTCATTTTATTTTCACTTCCGGACGAATTCATGTTTTTAGATCCTACCCCCGAACCTATATTGTTCCACAAAAAGCCGTCGGTTATAAAGCCTTTATTTTCTAAGTAATTATTGCTATTAACAAATTTTTCGGCCGAAGCGCCAACCAATATGCCGATACGGTGAATATCGTTAAATGTTTTCAGCCAGTTTGCAGTTCCTTCCAATAGGTATTGATCATTCGAAGATTGATTGATAGAGGCATATCCATCATAAATAGATCCCCATAAAGTCGTTTTAGGCATATAAGTATTCCGATTCTGATAGGCAATATCTGTTCCCGCATTCAATTTGATGGTAAGTCCCGATAGCGGCTCCACTAAAACGTAGGCATTTCCCACGAGGCGATCCATCCGTGATTTATCGGTCATGGTCAGAAGAGAATAGGGATTGGGCTGGGTGGGGAGCAGGGGATTAATCGGATAATTGCCATTGTCGTCAATGGCTTGGATTTGAGGTCCCATTTGCACGGCTGCACGCATCAGTCCCGAATTTTCCCACGGCTGATTGCCTAAAGCGACATTATCATTGTCTGTTCGAGAAGCTATCAGATTGACTCCCACTTTGAAAAGTGAATTAATGGTATGATCTAAATTAACTTTTCCCGTATAACGTTGTAATCCTGAATTTTGAATGATTCCTTGCTGGTCGAAATAATTGAGAGCCACCACAAATTGGGTTTGTTTGCTTCCTCCTTGTACACTCAAGTTATGTTGTTGAATATAACCGGTTCTTGATATTAAACTCACCCAGTCGGTTCCGGGTCCTGCATTGCTGATTTGAGTATCGGTGAAAGGCAATTGATAGGAAACTCCATTTACGGGTGAAGCAATAGCGTCTTCAAGCGATCTTGTTCCATACGGCGTAACCTTATTACTAAACATCCAGGCATCCCAGCTTGCTTTGTTTTTAGCATTCATCCATTCTTTCAAATTATATACATCGTAAGTATTGGCATCTTTCTGAATGCCGTAAGAAGCATCGTAATTGACGGTTGTTTTTCCTTCCGATCCTCTTTTTGTTGTCACCAAAACCACGCCATGTCCTGCTCTTGCACCATAAATAGCTGTAGCGGAAGCATCTTTCAACACCTCGATGGAAGCGATGTCGTTCGGATTAATAAAGTTTAAAACGCCTTGAGTGCCCGGATCCATTTTGGTATTAAAATAGGAACTCAACGGGTCTAATTGAGCTATTGGAACTCCGTCCACGACATACAGCGGGGCATTGCTGGCATTGACCGAACCGGCGCCGCGTATCAGAATATCCAAACCTCCTCCCGGTTGGGCGCTGTTTGAAATAACGCTCAATCCTGCCGCTTTTCCTTTTAAAGCCTGCCCGATAGAAGCAGAAGCGGTTAAGTCGATATCCGATGTTTTAACGGAAGAAACCGATCCTGTCAAATCTCGTTTTTTAACGGTTCCATAGCCGATTACCACTACTTCGTCTAACACCTTTTTGTTTTCGCTCATCACAACGTCAATTGTTTTTCGATTTTTCACGCTTTCTTCGACCGGCTCCATGCCCACATAAGAGAAGTGAAGTACGGCGTTTCCGGGAGCATTCAGACTAAAAGCCCCGTTTGCATCTGTGACTACCCCTGTCGAACTTCCTTTAATGAAAACGCTTACGCCAATCAAAGGCTCTTTTTTTTCATCCGTAACAGTACCGCTTACCGTTGTTTGTGCTGCTATTTTTGTGGTAAAAAATAGGAAAAACAAAAATAAAAGCGTTTTCCATGTTTGCTTGAAACAATTTTTCATAAAAAATATTTATAATGTTAAAATACTTGAGAACTAAAAAAATTTTGTTAAAAGTTTTTCGTTACAAAATTAAAGAATATTTCGTTCCGAGAATATGTTTGATTGTATTTTTTTCTTGTCCTATTGTATAAATTGCAAAATTTCCATAAAAAATTATAAGCTTGTTATGGAATATCATTATCTTTGTTGTACGGAAAAATGTATATTATCATTATTGAACTGATATTCATTGTTCCGTTTACATCTTGATGATAAATAGCGAGTGTTAATTTTAAGTTTTTTTATATTTTAATTTTAATTATTATGATGAAAAAGTACTTTTCTTTAGTTATGGCGCTGTTAATGAGCGCAGGTTTTGCTTTTGCTGCAGATTTGTCTAATCCGGATCTGTTGGCTCAAGGATTTGATGATAGCAATAATACGGGTGCAACTTTTGATGCTGCATCGAAGACTCTTACTTTTGACGGTGCTTGGACGGGTATGCGTTGGCTGTTTTATGGCGACGAAGATGCATTAGCGACAGATTATCAATCTTTTACTATTGAAATTGAACCAGTTGACTTTTGGACGGAGGCTATTATTTCCGATTATCGCGCAGGTGGTCCGGGAGTGATACAAACTGTTGGAATTCCTGCCGGTGAGAGTACAGCTACCGTAGATATCAGTCCTGCAACTCAAATTGCGTTTCAAGGTGGGGATGGAGCGACATCCGTAAAGATAGTAGCCGCTTATTTAACGCCAAAAGCAGGTGGAGGAGGAGAATCTACAAGTCCGATAATTATGGATTTCTCCGGAATTACTCAAGAGGACAATGCCCCAAAACAACAAGGTTGGAAGCAGGTTGCTCCAATAATGGACAAAGTTGCTGAGGCTAAATATTTTGTAATCGAAACAGAAGGTGTAGGCGACAACAAGGATGGTTTTGGCGGAATCGATTTTATTGTACAAGGCGGCGATGGTGTTAATCCAAATCTCGGATGGACGCAAATAGGACTTATTAATAGCGGCTGGTTGTCATATCCTCGAGAAGATGGGAAAACTATAAGCATTGTCATTGATCTTCAGAAAGCACTTGGCAGTAAATATGACAGCTTTATCCAATGTACAAGTTGGGCACAGCTTTTCATACAGTATTATCCTGCTGATGCGTCAGGATTAGCAACAGCATTTGAAGGACTTGGATTTAAGCAGGCATATCTTACCGGTGACTTTGCTAAACCCGAAGGAGCTGTTGATTTAACAGGTGGAACGGATTTCGGATTCATATTTGATGGCTCGGTAACCAACTTGGGAACAACAGGCATTCATCAAATAAATGCACCCGTGTCTAAAGCTTACGGTGTTGTTGGTGGTATCGTTGTAAATGCAGCAAACGAAAATGTTTCTATTTATGGAATCGACGGTAAAATCGTAAAACAAGTTGTCGGAGCATCCTCTCAAACAATTGATTTGGCTAAAGGTTTGTACATTGTAAAAGTAGGAACTGCAAATGCGGTTAAAGTTGTCGTAAGATAAGAAAAACGAAAAAACTTGAAAAAGGGCTGCCTCAAAAGTCGAGGCAGCTTTTTTCAAATTATTTACCTTAATATTTAATAATTTACCTTAGTATTCAATAATGAAAAGTTCGCTCAAACTTTCGATCCTGTTGGTAGCGGGAATATTAGCTATCTCCGGTTTTACGACAAAAGCCCAATCCGATCGAGCGGTGTCGGCGCTATCAAAGTATGACGCTCAAATTGATACGATTATTTCCCGAATGACATTGGAAGAAAAAGTGAATATGTTCTACGGAATCCGCACGTTTTCTTCTGCCGGCGTTCCCCGTTTGGGAATTGCCGATCTTGAGTTTGCCGACGGACCTTTCGGGATTCGCGAAGAATTGATGCCTGACTCATGGTCTCCTGCCGGTTTGGAAAATGATTCAGCTACCTTCTTTCCGACCGGTTCGGCATTGGCTGCCACTTGGAGTCCGAAATTAGCTTATGATTATGGAGTTGCTATCGGGACGGAAGGGCGCATTCGCGGAAAAGACATACTTCTCGGACCGGCGATTAATATTCAACGAATTCCTACCGGAGGTCGTACTTACGAATATTTGAGCGAAGATCCTTTTCTGAGTTCCCGTCTTGCCGTAGGATACACGCGGGGAGTTCAAGATCAGGGAATTGCCGTCTGCATAAAACATTATGCTTTGAATAATCAAGAAAATAATCGCGGTCAAGTAAATGTCGTTGTAAGTCCGCGAACCATGCGGGAAATTTATCTTCCGCCTTTTGAAGCGGCTGTGAAAGAAGGGGACGCTTGGGGCGTAATGGCTGCTTACAACAAAGTAAACGGGTATTGGTGTTCCGAAAACCGATTGTTGGAAGACCAAATTCTTCGGAAAGAATGGGGTTTCAAAGGTTTGATTATTTCCGATTGGAATGGCACTCATTCAACGGTACAGTCCGTAACAGCCGGTTTGAATATTGAAATGCCTCAAGGTATTTACTTGGGGAGCAACCACCTATTGGATTCCGTTAAAGCGGGTGTTGTATCGGAAGAAATTATCAATCAAAGAGTCCGCGAGATTTTACGGGTTCGGTTGCACGTAAAACCGGTTCCTCGGGAAGAAGCAAACCGGGTAATTGCTTCTCAACCTCGTCAACAGCAAACCGCATACGAAGTGGCTGCCAATTCGATTGTTCTTTTGAAAAACGACAAAGCGCAGCTTCCGTTGGATATAAGTAAATATAAAAAGATTGCCGTAATAGGGGAGACTGCTGTTCAGAAAAATGCTACGGGCGGACTGGGCGCAGGCGTCAAAACACTTTATGAAATTACTCCTCTTCAAGGTTTAAAAGACCGCTTGGGTAATCGGGTTACCATGACTTATGCACCCGGTTATAAAGAATATCACCGATTTCAAGGTGGGCGACCCGCATTCGGTACTCCGCCTCTGTCTCCTTATACGCATGCCGACTCTTCATTGTCGGAAGAAGCTGTAAAAGTAGCGAAGGATGCTGATATTGTACTCTTTTTCGGCGGAACAAACAGGGAGTTGGAGACTGAAGGCAGCGATCGCAAATCCATTCTATTACCTTCCGGTCAAGACGAGTTGATTAAAGCTTTGGCTGAGGTCAATCCGAATATCGTAACGATTATTGTGTCGGGAGCTCCGGTCGATTTAAATACGATTAATCAATAT
>Ga0123354_10016739_pt1 | contig 11487 bp, 11 predicted proteins | sample TergutLab28metaG_2_FD_97872 | JGI IMG/M metagenome (GOLD analysis project Ga0123354, IMG submission 97872) | Labiotermes labralis P4 segment gut microbial communities from Petit-Saut dam, French Guiana - Lab288 P4 | ecosystem: Host-associated > Arthropoda: Insects > Digestive system > Gut ... | reverse complement strand
GGGGGGCTGTAGCCCCCTAGTCAGGGGTTCTGGAGACAGCTGTAATTTGGCACAAGAAATTTCATTTCATATTGTAAAATTTTCTTAATTTTTGGTACTTTAATATTATTTATGACAACAACCAATTTATTTGTCATTGCTAATGTAAAACAATTTCGAACCGGCGGCAGTTTTAGAATTGTGCTGCCTTTTTTTCCGAACATCTTGGGCTGTTGGCGTCCTAAATTCAGCAATTTTTAACAGTTTTCACAATCGGTTTGAGTTTGGTACGATTTTGGAGGGCTTTCGGAATTTCGGGGGGGGGGTGTTTGAACCCCCCAAGCCCCCCCCCCCCTCGGTATGCCACTGTCTTCAACCGTCTAGAACCCTCTTGGCTTGTCCAGGCCTGTACAGGGATTGCTTTACCTTTACCTGTACTGTTCACATTTTTCTTTACACTGTTGGACACAGTTTACTCATTACCACGCAGATTTGAAGGTCTCATGGCTGTTAATTTTACCTTCAGTTCTCTGGGATCTGACGACGTTTAGTGCTGCATAAAGATACAGACATTTCTGAGAAACCTGCTGTCTCCACCCGCTGGGTAGAAACTTTGAATCGGGATGATTAATCATTTTCCAAAACACAACCGTAAAACGCAAATTTTTACTACTAAAATACAAAATCACAGCCATTTGATGTTCGTGTGGCCGTGCATCCTTAATATGAAATGACGCGTGAGACCAACTAGATGCAACAATTATGATTTATTAATAACCCATTAGCTCAACATGTTTCTGGCATCATTTTGCCCATCTTCAGGAGGGCTAGACCGTATGTTACTGCATGTGATTTTCAGTACTTGATGTGCTGGCTGGTGTCTTGGGAAGCCGGGAAGCAGTAGAATACTCCGATACGTCGGCAGTCATCTACCAAACTATACAGCATCACACCCCACAAGACCAGATGCTTAAAATCAGTCTGCACTGACCGTACTTTTGGTACAACGTGTAGAAACCGGACTGAAGGCAATCGTCTGAGGAATTCGGCTAAGGAGTTTTTCTGTTTCAGCTTCCCTGGCGGATAATAATCTGTCGAACAAGCAAACACTATGGGTCTGCCTCGTAGACTTTGTAATATAATGACTATTGAAAGCATAGTATTTGCTAATGCACACCCAGCTTTCCTAAAAAAAAAAAATTAGCAAATGACATCGCGATGTTATAACAGCTTTTGGTTTTATAATCAGATATTTGTCTGCTGTCTGTGATAATTTACTTAACAGCGCCATCCTTAACTACGCCCAGTCCTGACGGTGCCGATAATTCATGATGAACTATCCTGCCATCTGTCTGGAACGAAAAAAACTACACAAATCTCATTCATAACAACCGACGACATATGTTCGTCAATGTGTCTGCCGGATAAAAGCTTAATGTTTTGGAGAAGAGAAAAATTCCTTGCTCCTGTAGGTATTAGAACCTCGGATCGTGGTAAAGTGATCAATGGATAATGAACTGCAAAGCATGTGGATGGACGTTGGCGTGGTGTATTTTAAGAGAGTATCCCGGAATTTGATTAGAAAGGGCGAGAACAAATCTCAATCAGGTGCAATGAGTCTTGGCACTCCAAAATACGGAGCAGGGGGTGTTAGCCGCTGTATGAAGCTAACGCTGAGGCTCTTTGTAAATTCCTCATAAACTCCAGACTCTACTGCAGCGCTTCCCAAATTTATGTGGCCATCTTAGTAATTAACCAAATTAATGCACAAAATCTTGTTTTATAATAAGTTAATTATATTCCTCTACATGTTTCGAACACTATGTGCTCATCATCAGGAGGTCAAAATTGTATTATACAGCATCTGGTATCGTCACACCTGTAGGTGGCCTTCCGGTGCACAGGTTGAGAGAGGGCCAGTCCAGTTGGTTGATTACTAAGATTATATTGAGATGCACGTTCAGCAAAACATCAAAATTATGTTTCCATGGAAATTTTTGGGTTTGAAATATACTGTCAGAAAAAAAAACACAGCAAAATAAGGTAAAGAAAATGGCCAACGCGAGCGAGGAGAAGTTTGTAATCATGAAGATTTTATGATGGAACGCCTACTGACGGCACACAGTACCCCACGTTTCCTCGGCAAACAGTTTGGGAAGCGCTTCTGGCATGCAGTTCTTACAAGGTGCGGTCTTCCGACTGTCACAGCGCGGATGGTAAAGTAGAGAGGATACAGCATGCTAACCCGCAAATTTACACATGCGTAGTTATTTGTGGTCCTGTGACGTAAACAGATATCCACTGCGACAAAAGGACAGTGTGAATACGGCTAGCTGATACAGGACAAGAGACCAAGGAATAAACGGTGGGAGAAAAAGACAGGAGTAAGGCAACAAACAAACAAAATAAAGGAATGAAATTGTGAAAATAGAAGACGTACATAAAGGAAAGAAAGAATAATAGAAAATAACAAAAACGTAGGCAGAGTCAAAACGAAAGATAGCAAGGATAATACGAAAGAAGAGGGAAAAACAAGCAAATGAAAGAGTAAAGAAAAAAATAACGGGATAAATACACAAAGGCTTGTTTTCTTGGATGGACTGAAGACAACACAGGATACCCGTTCTGCCTGTCTAGATTTTAGGCAGAGAGCTTCCGAATAACAGGTTGTGCTCTCGTATAAACGTCGGCGCTTCTCCCCTAAACATGGAGGCCCAGTATATCTCCGAAACCTTCAGACCCACCCACAAGACTACGCGGTGCTACGTCCTGGCACCCATCGCTAGGAAAACCTGAAAAACTAAATCCAAACGTTCAATGAATGCAAAAGGGTCACAAATCCCGGAAGCCACGTCTTCCGGGCGATCAAATTTTGTGTAGTGACACTGTAATATGTCAGTCCTTTGTACATAACATGGTTTCCGTCAGGTTTCTGGCGCCTAGAATTTTGATGAGGTGGCTCCTACGTGTTAGGCATATTTCTGCACCCCAGCCGTATGCATTCAATGTCTAGTCCATCTGGGCCGGGATAGTGCAGTCAGTAGATTGTTAAACTAAGGTTGTGACGACCCAGGCAACTGTGTACGATTCCCGAGAAAGACAACGGATTTGTCAATTCTTCGAAGTGTGCAGTCCGGGCTAAGTGACATTTCCCTGGGGCGTAAACCTGACCACTCACCTCCATTTGTGTCACGCACGCAGCAATGTTTTGTCTCTAGCATATGATGCAATTACGCGGTGCTCCAGTAAGCACGCGAACAGTTCAACATTCCTACCGCACAGGGGCACAAACACAGTTTGCACACTTGAAGTCATTTTCACATGCTCTGAGATTCATCAGAAAGGACGTCGTTAATGGACGGATACATGACTCATCTGCGAAATTTCGCTGTATGTCTGCTTGTCTTGTGATCACTGGAGCTGATCACTAATTACTCTGCAAGGGATAAGAAAATGTTCCGTCCGGAGGCAGATGTTTATTTTAATTGGTTGTTCAGAAAATACCGCTGCCAGTTGCTTACTGCAAGGCCGTTATACCATCTGTCGCAGCGTTCTGGTCTGTTGAACCCGTAGTACTATGTCTGAATGATCCAAACTGCGGGTCATGCCACCTGTGGGAACACAGATTCCTTCCAAGGATCAAGACAGAGCCTCTACCGGACACATTCTTCTTCTTCTTCCTCCTCCTCTTCTTCTTCTTCCTCTTCTGCTTCCTCCTCTTTTTTCTCTTCTTCCTCCTATTCTTCCTCTTCTTCCTCTTCCTCCTCCTCATCTTCTTCTACCTCTTCCTCCTCCTCATCTTCTTCTTCCTCTTCTTCCTTTTCTTCTCCTTCCTCTTCCTCTCCTCCCTCTTCCTCTTCTTCTTCTTCTTCTTCTTCTTCTTCTGCTTTTTCCACAAGAAAAGATCTTCAGAAATGCCGAAAGAAGTTATGTTTTCCGATCTATTATGACATGTGGAATCATGCGTGGTTTTTGCTTCCGCCGCTGTGCAAACGACATCTTCACTCTTCTGGGACGTAACGCACCGTAGATTGGCAGTTAGTTACCGTCGTTTCAGGACAACCTATCGGTCCCATCTTCAAGCATCGAGCAGTCCAAGAAGAATCTTGGATTTCGCGCAGCGTAGATTGATATTTACAGACGTTTCGGGACAGTATATCGGTCACACCTTCAAGGGTCAAGCAGTCCAAGAAGAATGTATTCTTCTTGGAATATTTGACGATGGGACCGAAACGTCGGTATATAATTGCCAAAGTACGCTGCGTAAAATAACATAAGAACGAAAACACAATATGTGAAAGCATCCTCTATTGGGTGTGATCAGCTTCCACGAAAACTGTGAAACCCTTGGATTTTAAACGGTACATTGTCGGCATGTTGACGTGTAGGTCTACTGATAACAGCGAATATAATTGTCCGTCAAATATTTATTCAGTAAAGTTAGCTAACAAAATACCAGATTCATAATAATTAACGAAGGGTTCTTTTGAGTCAAAACACAACCGTTTTATGTTGTTATCTTTAGTTAAGCTGACGACATGTTTCGGCCTTTGCACTGGGCCATCTTCAGGTCACAAGATATATAATTGAGGAGACTATACAGTGAGAAAAATAAATAAAATAGTGTGAATCATAAAATAGGATATATGTATCTAAAACACAACGAGATCTCGTTGTCGTAATTTTAGATACATATATCCTATATAATTTTAGATACATATATACTATATAATTTTAGATACATATATACTATGTAATTTTAGATACATACATACTATATAATTTTAGATACATATATACTATATAATTTTAGATACATGCATATATACTATATAATTTTAGATACATACATACTATATAATTTTAGATACATATATCCTATATAATTTTAGATACATATACACTAAATAATTTTAGATACATACATATATATAATTTTAGATACATATATACTATATCATTTTAGATACATATATTCCATATAATTTTGGATACATATATACTATACAATTTTAGATACATATATACTGTATAATTTTAGATACATATATACCATATATCCTATTTTATGGTTCACACTATTTTATTTATGATTCACACTGTACAGTCTCCTCAATTATACATCTTGTGACCTGAAGATGGCCCAGTGCAAAGGCCGAAACATGTTGTCAGCTTAAATAAAGATAACAACATAAGACGGCCATGTTTTGACTCAAAAGAACCCCTATTTAATTGTAAATAAAACACAACGGGGATGATGCACCTATAGAATATATTCATAATACCTTATTTATTTATGAAGCACTTTATATTACGGTCCCATCTATCCCTAGATCCCTCAGGTGGGGTCTTCCTTCAGATTTGCCTTCATACGATATGTTAAACCAGGAGCGCCGAACCCGCGACCCGCAAGGCTGTGTTATGAGTCCCGCGGCTACATCTGAAAATTACACACGTCATAAAAATTACACAACAATTCGGGCGTTTATGTGTACCACATAGGGAAATTTTTACGCGAGGCCCGCGAACCAGCCCACACCATCGGTTGTGGCCCATGGCACCCCGCCACAGTAAGTAGCTGGACACCCCTGATATCAGTATTTCTTACCCTGCATTCCTGTCGTATGTCTGCCCAACTCACTCTCTTGTGTTTGACCGCCCTACGTAACACTAGGCTATAATAAAGTAACAGATAAGTTGTTTTTTTTTTGACCTCCAACAAGGTGGGTTGAGACCGAGTCCAGCAGTACTGTGTCCTCGAAGTCGTCCGTTGTAGCTGTCCTTGGCGATCGATGGGTGTGCGCCATTTGTGGAATGGTAACTGGTAACTGGCATGGTAACACCCCAATACTGGCAGGAAAACTGGTCCCATCGACCCCTCGTCCAAGTCAAACGCCACATGCAAGGCTTTGGGACTGCATTAAATTATAATCCAAATTATTAATAATATTCACAATCAAATTTGGACATAGCCAGGACAGCGTAGGAGGTAACGTAACTATGCCACGGTTCGGGTTTCAAATACCGGCAGGGTGATCAGATTTTTCTGTTTTCCAGAACATCCAAACCAGCACTGAGACTCAACCAGCTCAATCGGCAGTGTGTGGGGGGGGGTCTTTCTCTGGGGGGGGGTGTCTTATTCTGGGGGGGGGTGATGGGGTCTTACTCTGGGTAAAACAGCCGAGACATGAAATTGACCACTAAACTGCATTTAGTGCGGAGGTAAAGAATAAGCAGGGCTGCACATTTTCTCCCCCCTTCGTGACGTGGACAGCTGCAACATATTAAATTTCCACTGTCTGAGGGCGGAAGGGACTCAAATCCCGAGGTCATAGCACGCAAGGTGTTGGTTAGCGGACAATGCGTTAAGTATCGGTCCGCGGTAAATATACGGCCGTTTTACCGGTCAGAGAATCACGCGAGGTTCGGTACTGCTGCTGCTGCGAATGGCGAAACAATGGAACAACGCTCGTCTGTTTGTCATTGTCCCACTTGGTCTGATTCATTATGCTTGGCCTTCTAAAATCTTCTTGAACTGTGACGCGCATGCTGTGTCAACGGTCAGCGGTTGAGTCGAAGTGGTTTGTTTTCCTTTGCTACCGAGACATCTCATCATTGCCAGTGACGTATAAAACCGGTTCATAACGATACTCCTACAGTACCAGAGAACATTTTAGACTCATTTCAGGGTTAAATTTGCATCTGTGTCTACACGACATAAACCTCTTATCATACACGACAGTTGTCAGCTTCACACGCTGGCCGATTTATCTCTTGGGCAAGGGTTGCTGATACGAGGCTGGAAGGCGGCCAAGGCCAATGCAGACGTTTTGTAGAAAAACGTCTTCTGGCTGTTGTGAATCGACCCCACATTTCTTCGAACCATCATAGAGCCTGGTCGGTTAAAAGACGAAATATCCAGTAAGTCACAGTTAACTGACAAAATTGTGTGAATTATTTGACATCTGGTAGGATTCGTTCGACAGGGGATCAGTTCACAACGGGACAGGCGCAAAAAAACCGCGGTAGTAACCAAAACAAGCAATTTATGCGTATAGGAGTACATACCGATGCAGTGATGGGAGCCGAGATAGCGTAGGCGATATAGCGACTCGCTACGGGCTGGACGGTCTGGGGATCGAATCCCGGTGGGAGCGAGATTTTCCGCAACTGTCACGGACGGCTCTGAGGCCCACCCAGCCTCCTACGCAAGGGGTACGGGGTCTTTCCCGGGGGTAAAGCGGCCGAGGCGTGGCAATGACAACCCACTCCATCTAGCGCCAAGGTTAAAGAAGAAGTGGAGCTATACCTCTACTCCCCCTCTGAGCCTTCGTGGCCTATTCTAGGGCGAATTTTACATTTACCTTTACCTTTACCGATGCAACGATCAAATAATAAGCTAACGTCATTCAGTAATCCCCCGAAGTTAGGTCGTAGGTACAGGGGTGCAGATAAGTCCTTAGCCCGACCAGGAAGGAAACAAGCTAATGTTTCTGTCAGAATGGCGTGAATTTCCTTCGGCGTCTTGCCTTGCAGGGGAAAAAAAAACTTGACGTCAGCTCGCGTATCGATGTTGTTGAAATCGCGCGCGTCCCTGACATGCTTCCGAGCTCCTTTCCTTCCTGGTCGAGCTAAGGACTTATCAGCACCCCGGTATTTCCGAGACCGGAAGTGTTTATCAAGAAGACGTGTAAGTACTGTAGAGTCAGATAACGACGGGGGTAGTTCCTAATGATCTGTTTTGACCAAGAAGCAAGATATATTCATACTTACGAAAAATTTGCATAAAACATGAAATGACAAACAAATTGCAATTTAAGGCGAGGAACTTACTATTGAAGTTGAAAAGAAACGGCGATAAAACATCTCCTCGTTTTAAACCATTCTTAACAGGAAACATATCAGACGAATGTTTTGCTTACCCGGTATGTAGCTTTCAATCATACACATCGTTACTGTCCTTACCAGTTTCATGAGGATATCAAACTAAATGAGAATATTATACAAAACCTCCCTCCTAAATGAATCACAGGCTTTCTTGAAGTTTATAAATAGCTGATGCGCTGCTTCATTGTACGTCCATTTTTTTTCAAGCTATTGACGAATTTAGAATATATGATCAGCTGCTTCGAAATCCACACTGATGATCCCCAATACTTTCCTTTGCTATAATGGAGTTCACACTGACTGCAGGACTCTGTTGTGTCACCCTTCTTGTAAACAGGCACAATGATCAACTCCTTCCACCGCTCAGGAATTTCCTCATCCTAGACAGAATTAATAAGTTTGTGGATCTCAGAGGGAATCGTGGCTGGTGATTTGTGGTCATTTTAGCTTCTTAATAGATATCTCAACGTCAAAGGCATTCAGCTCAGGCATTTATCACTCTGCTGTGTGTATTTCTGTCTGCATAACATCATTAGCCCCACGTATATTGAATAGCTGAGATAAATGTTTCCTCCACCTAGGCAAAATACTGTGCGAGTCTGCAAACAAATCACCCTTGTCATTCTTTACTATATTAGTTCTAGGCTGGTAACCCTTCTTAAAAGCATTGATGGCCCTGTACAAATCTCTCATATTCTTGGTCTTACTGTTAGTTTGAAGCTTGTCAATTTTAGCTTTCAGATATTTCTTCTTCTTTTTTTTTTCTGAAATGTCTACTAGCTTCAGGTTTTACATTGTTTGGATTATCTACATTGTTTCGGTTTGGAACCTGTAACCACTGCATTTTTGCCCGCTGCCTTTGATCTAAAAATCGTAAATATTCTTCATCAAACCATAGCTTTTGTTGCTTCAATTCGAACAGACTAAGATTCCATTTAGCTGAGGGTTTAATATGCTCTATAATGTTTTCCATCGTCCTATTTATGTCCTCGCTGTCACTTAAGTTCTCCAAGCTGTAAACCTGTTTGAAATCTCAATCTGATACTGTTTCCTAACCTCCAGATCACTTAGTTTCCTCAGATTAAATCTCTCCACATTAAACTTCCGTGATTCTTGTTTACTTACTGCCAATCTTTCCCTAACTTTTTGCAACCTCCAGAAAGTGATCAGTATCACAGTCAGCACTCCTGAAAGATCGTACGTCGAGCTTACTCAATTCCATCTCCTGTCTACCAATATGTGATCAATCTGGCTGTGAATCTTCCCATCAGGAAAGGCTCAGGTGTATTTAGGAATGTTTCGACACGGGAAAATCGTGCTCTTAACAACTACATATTTTGATGCATCAAAGACTGCTGTCCTAACAACATTATCTTTACTATCCTGATACAGATTTCCATTCCCAACTGTCGGCTTAAAAATATCCTATCTCCCCAATTTTGATTAAAATCTTCTAACAGAATTTTCTTATGGTACTTGGGAGAATAATCGAAAACCTGCTCTAATTCCTCACAAATCCTGTCTTTGGATCATCACTCTTTACCTCACTTGTTGCATGCACATGCACATACAAAACAACTATATTACACCAGTGACCTCACAGAACTGTCACTATTACTAACAAACTCTAATCTCCTAACTGCTGATACTATTCTCCGGTGTAAAAAAAAATGTTCGCAATTGACGATTTGCATTTACTTTTCCATATAAAAAAATAGAATCCCCATGCTCTGCCTGTGCCCACTTTGTCCCACCTAACTCCCTGTACACCCACTGAATCTAATTTATATCTCGCTAATTCCCTGGCCGCTGCTGTAAGTGAACCTGCCCTAAACAGGTTCCTAACATTTCATGTACCAATTTCACGTCCTTTTACCATTTCTTAGGTCGTACCAAAGGGTCAGTCCAGGTCCGAGGCACATGTACCCATTTCGTAACAAGGCCAGTTTTTACGGTGAGGAGTTGTTAGCAACTCGCCCAAGCCCCAAGCTGGAGGACCACCCCTTGTCGGCTGTCCGCAACTTTTATTCACTATATTCGCAGCTACCCTCCATACTGGAGGCCGTTCCTCCAACCGCAGCCTAAGAACGAGCCATGCCGTGGTGACAGGGACCCACTTATCATGGCCAGAATGCGCCAACATTATGACTAATGAGACGGAATTGTGTGTGGTTAGCACCACCCTGCAGCCACTCTAGTATTGGAGAAAGTGTCCCCCGGTACCAAATGGATGGGGAGCATGGTGGACCCAATAACCCATCTGGTCGGCTTTCTTTTTGGATTCTTGGCCTTCAAGATGGGACCGAGAGGTTGTTCCGAAACGTCGGTACAAAAATTAGTACTATTCGCTGCGTAATGACCCAGAAGAACGCAGTCCTCTTGTATTCTCCGGCCTGGATGAAGCTGAGAAAACGAAAATCTGTGCCCATATTGGCAATCGAATCGTGATTCACTGGTGATCCAGCCGACATTGCAGCCAGCAGTACTGAATGAGCTGTCCCACCTGCCTACACACCACTGTACACACTGATTACAGTGCCGCCCCCCCCCCCACTTTATCATCTATGATCTTCGTGTAGGCAATACGTTTACAATTTTATCATTTATTTGTACATTACAATCAGGCTATATTAATCTGGCTGTTTACCATTTACACGCACGTTATCTTTATTCATTTCCATTGTCAAATAAACAGCCCAGCTACTTGATAAATTATTGACAGTTGAGCGAGGAAAAGAAAATAAGTTTTCAATTTTATTTTCCACGAAAAATATTAGACAACTAACCATACTATCATGCAGAGTTCCAACTGGCTAATCGCTTGATCATTTGTAAGCTACAAATAAAGGTTCTGAATGTAGTTTGGGACAGTAACAAGATTACGCGTATTCTTTGGGTCGAACTAGACGCGTGTTTTCAAGCAGTTCACTGGAAGACGTACGACAGCGCACACGTGTCAATACGGAGTTCCCAGAACTGCTCCGGACCATATTTAACTCTCACCCAGATGTTAATCACATGTCTTATCGGTGTCTGTAATAACTGGTGTATTTATGCAAGTCATTATTTTAAACTTCGTGTGCCACGAATTGGTTTCGTTTCACGTCATGGCTTCCAAGTTTCCAAAAGCAAACAGCTGTGTACCACGACATCTAGCGACAGATAACAATATTATATTAATTGGCATATCAGTCACTTGCATACCAACCTAGCAGATAACAGCCAGAAGGGACGGAATTACGAAAGGTAGAGAATGAAACACAAAAGAAGGAAGCGTGTGTGTGTATTTGTGTGTGTTTGTGTGTATGTGGTGTGTGTGTGTGTGTATTTGTGTGTGTTTGTGTGTGGTGTGTGTGTATTTGTGTGTGTGTGTGTGTTTGTGTGTATGTATTTGTGTGTGTGTGTGTGTGTGTATGTGTATATGTGTGTGTGTGTGTGTTTGTGTGTGTGTGTGTGTATGTGTGGATTTGTGTGTGTGTGTGTATGTATGTGTGTGTGTGTGTGCGTGTATGTGTGGATTTGTGTGTGTGTTTGTGTGTGTGGGTGTGTGTTTGTGTGTGTAGGTGTGTGTGTGTGTGTTTGTGTATGTGTGTGTAGGTGTGTGTGTTTGTGTGTGTGTGT
>Ga0123354_10016735_pt1 | contig 11489 bp, 6 predicted proteins | sample TergutLab28metaG_2_FD_97872 | JGI IMG/M metagenome (GOLD analysis project Ga0123354, IMG submission 97872) | Labiotermes labralis P4 segment gut microbial communities from Petit-Saut dam, French Guiana - Lab288 P4 | ecosystem: Host-associated > Arthropoda: Insects > Digestive system > Gut ... | reverse complement strand
GGTGGTCGACAGAGCCGCTGCTTAGGTCGTGTGTACGGCGCGGACAGTCCACGGCACCGCCCGCCCCGTACACACGCCCTAAGCAGCGGCTCTCAAGACCACCACCCATCCACAAACTCGGTGCAGAAAATCATATGCTGCAACTCAACATCTAATGCTCCTGATGATGGGCGTATGCGGCCGAAACATATAGAGCTAAGAATACATCAATAAAATTACCTTGTTGCATCAAACTGGCATTTCACATTATTTCGCTTATATTTTACTTAACGACGTGCTCAGTAGCTCAGCCTGATAATGGTTAAGGTTTAACGGTAACATGGTTATTGACTAAAGAGGTGGAGAGGATGTGAAAGTTAGCAGTTTTCTCCTAATTTAATTTACCATCCACGTGTTTGTTTCGAGCGACATAGTAAAATCTCGAAATATCAGAATCGGGATAGCCGGACAGTGGATAGAAATTTGAAGGCAGGTCTTTGTGTAAGGAGAAGGCGTGCTAGGCAAGTCTACAGTGACGTCTGCTGTTAAGTAATCGACTGCAGTTGACTGCATTATTCTCTCCCATCTGTAAGTTATACGCATTTCCATTTTTTGCGTCTAAATAACTGCTAGCGCCCGTCTAGCAACACGCCTTTTAATCCTGCCTTTGTTTTAATGGCTGTGAACCGTTATTTATATAGCTCGGTGTCTGTAACGTTGAATTATTCTGGTCTGTATTATACACAGTCTAATGGCTAAATGCACTGCGTTGGTCTCAAAAGAGCATCGTGATGTGGAATTCTGTGGTAACAATTCAAGAGATGCGCTGTAACAGCAGTGGCCGTAATTACAAGTTTTATGACAGGAGAAATACCGGCACTGAAGAACCTGAATCTTTCAGAACCCTCTTAGTGTCAAAGAGGGACTTGTATGTTTGTGCTTTGATGAAAATAGCTACCCTTTGATCTTCAATTACAGGCATGGATATTGCACGTAAAGTCTTAAGAATATATGCAGATTTCCATTATACAAAGGGTACGCTCGCCCATTTTGCGTACCATTTTATTTTCAGACGTAAGTGTAAATAAACTTGCAGGTGTTTATGTGTTGTGCATTACACTGCAATGTGTTTACGAAGAAAGTTCCAGTCCTAGAAGGTTGGCCTATGTTCGTAACATGTTACGTAATGTTAGTTTAGCACAGGGCTACTGTCACGGTTACTTCCCTTTTTGCTGACCACTTGCACGGTGCTGAGCCATTCTTGAGAAAGTAATTTTCGGTCAGCTAATAAAGAAATTCTCCTGCATTTTATGAAACATGAAGGTTCGTTAGCGTGTTCGTAGGAACCTGCCACAGGTCTGTATTCTGAGCCAGATGATTCCAGTCACTTGCTCACACGCTGGTTCTTGAAGATCCCTCTATACGTAACGGGGCTTTTCTCTGCAGGTTCAAACCTAAACTTTCAGATAAATGTTTTACCTCTTTCGATTGTGCTATGTTTCCCAAACATTTGGGCCTCACTGATTTGATAACTTTCTGCAATAATCTGTTGTTTAATTTTTGTTCCAAATATTGCTCTCAGTACTAGTTTCCTTATTGTTTGAAGGCCCAGTTGTTACTTTGTGTACCACAATGTCTAACAAACAAAAAACAAAACCTGTAAGCAAATTCTCCCCACAGAGTGTATTTCTGTGACTTCGTCCTTTCCTTAAAAGGTACAACGCCTTAAGTGGAAACCGCGCCCATCGGCCCATATTTGGCCAGGTATCAGTGGCTAAAGCCTATATCGGATTTCCATGGCATTCGATATTGGAGTTCTGTACACAAAATTGTCGAGCAAGCATGATTTTTGCCAAATCGGCTCAATACACGTACTTGTTTTCCATGGCGGAACAGCCCCTAGTGAGCCAAGGCCGCCTCGAGGCTTCACGATCATACTCAGACACACTGCAGACGGTGGGACTCCTCTGGACGAGAGATAAACCTGTCACAGAGACCTCTTCCTGATAACACCCAACACTCAGTAGAGACAGACATCCATGTCCCTGGCTGTACTCGAACCCACAATTCCCAGCAAGCTAGCGGCCGCAAACCCACTTTTTAGACCGCACGGCCTCTGGGATCGTCAGTTATACATTACTTACTTCAATAAATGAATTTCTACGCGTGCCTTTTCTGTGTATTGACTGATTTGGGTGAAGTCGATACAGGATATCTACACATAATACCGATCAGTAGTTGTGTGTTTCGTGAAAATGGGCGAAGTAGTACCGCCCTTTACTTGAGGGCGTAAATGAAAATATTTACTGTCCTTCCTATATTTTTCGTCTGATTTGGGTACAATTAGACACAGTAAATGCCCGCAAGTTTCATACAACGCTTATGAGTGTCGTGATCAACGACTCAGTGCAAGGCATTCTTTCCGCATTTATTACCCGATGTGGGTGAAATTAAGTACAAGGAACCTGCACTTGCTTTTGTCCAGCATTTCTGAGTTTCGTGAAAATCAGTGTGGGGCAGGAAAATAAATGGCTGGGATCTGCTTCAAGATGGTACCTCATAATCTTACTCAAGCAGCTTAATGGAACCATTGAAGGGATATCAGCTGAATCGTGATTTGAGGATCCTTCGACAATAGATATATAGAAGTGATTTTCATGCGTTTCATTCTGTGTTTTGCGTTGATGTATTTATTATAATTACCGTCCCTCAGAAACGGCAGTTTTGATACCCGATGGACAAAAATCTTCTGAACATGCTTTAGCTCGTCTGAACCATTGTCATAAGGTATAGGTACCGATGTATATAATGAATTGCCAATTACGTTTTGGTAACTGTTAGCGGGGTTCGACTGATGTATTAGTGATATAGAAACTGAAATCATGTGTCAGAATATGAATTACGAAATTTTGGAGATCCTAAACAGAGAGGAGTTTAAATAGTTCCGACATTATGCAATGCATTTATTGACGTAGATAATTATTCTATTGAATTCATTTTTAATTTTGCCAGCAGCTTCTAGGAAGTAACTGCATTGTGGTGCCAGAGGAGACTCCAGTATACAAACCACTTATAAACACTGGTGTTTGTGAGATGGTAATTGTTAAAAAATCATCAAGTATATAAATCGCAGTTTGCTAGATAGTAATACCGTATAGTCTGTTACACAGGTACCAATGTTTAGACGGAAACCGATGACTCCGTCTTCAGTGATAATAGAGGCAGCGGATTGTTCCTTACAAATTTACCAAAGTGCAATGTGTCACACCGCAGCAAGTCGGAACTTCGATCAGTTAAATCCGTTCAAGGTTTCCACAGAGAACGAAAGCGAAATTTTCCTTAACATCTAGTCGACAATACTCATGAGAACGTAGGGGTGACATGTAGGCCTATGTCGCTTTCAATTGTTTAGCGACGCTTTATTGACTGTGTGATTTTCAACCTATAATGTCGTAGAGGGGAACTGTTACGTTTGATGACCTGAAATGAACGCTCCAGCAAGCAGCTTTGCCCTATTTTAACATGCTACCTCAACGTTTATCTGGAGGTTACGTCTGGTAGATGATGGGTTTTTTTTAAATGTCTGGTTACTTTTTCTGATTGCTCTTATAAAGTGCTCTATTTGTTCGCTCATTAAAATATTAACTCTTCATTGAATACTGGTCAGTAGCAGAACTTGCCTTCTGACCTGCAGGGTATTTAGTTGCTTCTAAGACATAGTCCGGCATCTGCTTTGGACGTAATTCTCAATTTATCGATGTTCGTTCCATTCTGTCGTAAGTTGTTTGAAGAACCTGCGGGGGTACAGCCCCACCCCTAGATTTGTTTCCTTCTGTTCTGTCTGCTTGACTTCTGTGAATCAGGCCTGGAAACGTAAAGGAGGGAACGAACGAAAAGCAATACAAAGAGTAACTCCTGTATTTTGCATCGATTTTCAGACACAGTAATTTATGTATTTAATGCTAAAATATATTTACTCTTTTCTTTGCATATTACGCTTTTATAATACGAAATTTTCGTGTCATAAAAGGCAAATAGAAAGCACATGAAATAATTTGCTTCCATACTGTGGCTTTAAATTTTACTTAGTACGGCGCGATACATTTTTAAGCCTCGTTGTATAAAGCTGTCTCAAAATACATTTCAGTAAGTCATAATTTGTGTAGTAAATTAGGGTAAACATATTGACGTGATAGAAACAGTTTGAGAAGCTATTGTTAAGTAGACGAAATGGAATCACAGATGGATAAAACACATAGGGCAGTCAGTCAGCCTGTCAGTCAGTCAGTCAGTCAGTCAGTCAGTCAGGGATATGACATCAGAAGAAGCTACTGCCCCGTAAGGAACTACATCGTCGTATGCGATGATGGTGTTGATAATAATGATAATCATCACCATCATCACCACCACCGTCATGAACTGTGTAGGATTAGGTATTCAGAATCTCTTCCTAGAGTCCCAACCTTTTCTCCGACTTTTCGTCGCCATTTTTGTCGCTCTGCGCCTCCTGTCGGACCCCAAAGAAATTCCATTTGTGTTAAAGCTGTCTGTTTCCATTCTTTCCACAAGACTTCTTTCAATAGCACTAGTGTGTTTGGATACTTTCAGCTTATTTATGACTGTCTTTGATGTCAAGAATCCTTGTTAGTCTAATTGTGTGAATAATTTGAGTTGTATTTGGCCGTCACGCATTGACGCTTGATACAACGCAGCAGTCTCGGTTTATCTTTTGTGCATTGCACCACTGAACATCCTCTCGCAACAACGAGAATTGTATTTTCCATGAACAGTACAACAGCGCAGTCTTCACACAATAACCATAGCTATACGTTCTGTATACAGTTTAATTCAATAATGTTGTTAAGCCTCGCGGCGGTATTATAAACACATTTCTGTTATCTCAGACTTTGCACACACACATAAATGCATTCGAGTTGTGGTGTTCTGGGTTTAGATACCGCGCAGTTTTGCAGTTTAACGCCGACGTGTCGGAGGAACATGTTGCCTGTTATCTTCAGGGTGAAGGAGCAGTATCAAAGTTGACGATAAAGCGATGGGTTCAGTACATCCCTCATTTATATAGGTCGTTTCGTGTTTCTTCGAAAGTCAGTATCGGTGAATAAAGTTATGCTTACGCAGACGACTATGGCGTTTAAGCATGTTTCCCCGAAATGTCGGTAGCAGGCTGTAAAACTACACTGGAAGACCAGTCTGGATAATCATATCGTGAAAGTCCTGGGCATTTACATCAATGCATCATACTTAAGTCCGTCAATGTCTTCGTCTAATTTCCATTAAATTTCATCATGTATAGAGCAATCCCTGTACGGGCCTGGACAAGCCCTGAGGGTTCCGGGAGGCTGAAACTCCCAGATTTTGAGACAGTCGGCACATGAAGGTAGTAAGGTTGTCAACACTACGTACCGGCCGCCTTAAACCCCCAGGAAATATTTCTGGTACTAATTTCTGTTAGAGGATGAGTCGATCCCAGGGTCATAGGGCGGCCGGAAGGATTATGTCAATAAAAAATGAATCGAATCCGCGACTTTCCGGTTTGTAGCGCAGTGCCTCAACCAACTGCGCCACCGTTTGCCTCTATCGTACGTATAGGAGTATGGCAATTGAAAGGAGTAAGAAGAAACACATATATAGGAAGATGCTCTTGATGTTTAGGTGAAGTGCATGTCAAACACATGCTATTGGATTGCTTGGAAACTAAATTAGGATAAAGAAATTTTTAAACGAAAAGTGGTTTAATGTAAATAAAGAGGCCGCTTGCAGGAAAGTGTTAAGATCCAGTAATAAACATCAGATAAGAAATTTAGGCAAATATAAATGGTTTAAATAAAACAAAAGAAATGTAAATATACATATGTGGGTATCAGATGGTAATGAGCGACCTTCGTGACATATCATTGCCTCCAGAATTCTAAGAACTGAACTCGAATGTAGTTATTATTATATATTACATGAGAAAACGGGAAATCGCAAACACACTGGCTTGTTTCTAGCTATCTGACACGTCACTATAGAATATTAAGTTATTATCCAACGTTGCGACAGCCACGCCGGTCTTGTTAGAGCACGATGGTAATAAGTCACAGGGTCATAGTAACGGGGTTATCAAAACAAGCGTCCTGTTTTTGTCAATCGACGCCTGCGTTTCTCTCTCGAAGAAAGGTGCTTTAGGTGCCGAAGCTTCCACTTAGACTACTTCCTTGCCGATGGATATCAAAATCCACGGGCATGCAACCTAAATGGCGGTGTTATCGAAAGCAGATTTCGGTGGAGAATGGCGGATACCCGAAATCCATCCTTTTCGAGGCACTCTTGTGCTAGTTTCCTTGGGCAGAAGAATCACGAAAAGACGTTTCGCCTGCAGAGGAATTCGGGATCTTCTCAAGTCCATTAATATGGAAAATTTGTGGGCGGCAGTTGGAGCATGGTTGTTGCAGTAGCTTTAAACGGTGCATTTCAGCGCAGAGGTAATTTGTATGAAGAGTGACCAGAGGGAGCAGTAGTTCAATTAGTGAGTTGTATACATCATACATGGAGAGGGTTACCCAAACACTCCATACGTGATTGATCAAAGCTACTTCCGCCCCATACGGCCTCAACATACCCCACGAACTGTAACAAAAAGAGCAATATTGACCCATAAAAACGTATCTGGTCGCGAGACGTAGTAATTACTGCCGTGTGTACATATCAATATATTTTGTTGCGTGTTCGAATAAGTTAGGGACAGAATATTTAGTTACAGAGTTTCAAAAGCTATTGATATGTGGAACGTTTTAGCTATAAGTTGTATTTAATTATTGACAGGGATATATGAATTAATAATGTCTCTTTACTATACTGTTATTGCAGTTTGCATTCTTTTTTTTACGGTACGTAATCAAATCGTTATTAACGCAGAAATATAGCGATTATTTTGTCTCGTGATTTTTATGCACGCATATCGGTGTTTACAAAGCAGATATTAGGTACTGATGTACATTTCGGTCTAGTGTTTAGTGACAGTGTGAGTGATATGGTGACATAGAGGGCTTAATAATGTGGTCTTGCCATTGACAGTCAATGTTGAAACCAGCATATGAATTTCGGTAGCATATAAGCGTAAATTTCAAATTTTGTGAAAAAGTATAGTCTATAAGTGCATAAAGAAATGGCTATGTTAGGTTCCAGGTTGCCGTGAGGACGACTGTGAAGAAAGCTGATGCGGTACACAGTAGATAGATAGGTAACAATGGCGAGAATGAGCCCATTGCCCACGCATTCAGGGTTGAGGTGTAAAAGTAGGCTAATATTCTGCCCTGAAAAACGCGGGGAGCAGGATTATCCGAAACGTCGGTACCTGTCTACCAGACTACGCTCTGTCCTATCACGGCGGATGATAGTTCTTGAAAGACTCGGCTGTATGCCTTACAAGTGTGCAAGCAGTAATTACGCATGACTCTTGTTATGTATCGTCATGAGGCCGAACATTCCGACGTTTAGCCAGTAATGAATCCCCGATCCGTAGGTCAGGTCTAGCGGAGAGTAATTGGAATGCTTTGTGTACCTTTTCGCTAGATCTGACCTCAGGATCAGGATTCGCCACTGTGTTTAACCGTTTGAAGACTAAAATTAATCTCCGTTGTATACAAAGATGCGGTTCCTGCCAGTGTCGCCAACTGCGAGTCGGGAAATTCACAATTGTCAGTTACTAAAGAGAGCAGCTTTGACCTGCAGAAAGTTAGTAGCGACTGTTCTGTCCCGATACAGGCTTAAAACAGACGAAAACCTGTAAGTCCTGTCAAAAACATCAACCTGTCTCATTTATTAATATAGGGGGTTTTTAAAGTAACATTTGTTTTGTTTATAATAAGCCAGAAGTCAAATTTATTCCCATCTATAACCAGGTAGAACACGAAATGGGATAATCTCACACGTACGAGACACTTTAGCACTGAGCATACCTAAGTTTTTCCCTATTTTGAATCTAAAACACCAGCGAAGTCACTACTCGCAATTGTGACTCTTTCTTAGGGAGGAGGTGGGGTACGTCAAAACACAACTGTCTTTTATCCTATTTATTATGCCGACGACGACATGTTTCGGCCACTGTGGGCCATCTTTAGGTCATAAACATGTATATAGAGGACTATACAGAGTGTGATCATAGTATAGGTGCATATTCTAAACTTTCAACGATATCTCATTGTCGGTTGGTTTATACTCTACTTAGAAGAGGTACTTTTGACTCAATACGTATAATCCAACCGACAACGAGATCTCGTTGAAAGTTTAGAATATGCACCTATAGGATGATCATACTACGTATAGTTTTCCTCTATTTACATTTTTGTGACCTCAAGATGACCCACAGTGGCCGAAACATGTCGTAGACATAATGTAGGATACAAGACAGTTGTGTTTTGACGTGCCCCACCCCCTCCCTAATTGCTTATAACACAACGGGGATGATGCACCTAAAGATGACTTTTTCTTGCTAAGCGAAGATTTAAATCCACCACATTTAGCGACTTATTCCACAAACTGGCCATCACTGGCTGTTTAAGGGAGAGTCGTAAGTAAGGCACAAATGTACCGTGTGGGCAAAATGCAGTGTGTTTAGTATTGTGGCTGGAGGCACAGATACTAACATCTAGGCTTCAAAAGACTAATCACTTTGTCATGTACATTAAATTTAACCAAGCTCCGAATCGCCTTCCCACCCACCGATGAAGTTTGAACGTCTTGGAAAGGGTTGCACAAAATTTCCTAAAATCTAGGAGGCACCTTAAAATTCTAGGCGCCAGAAGGATGACGGGACACGAGTTATACTGAGGACCTACAGATGTCTGGCGGCACAATAACAAATTTAGTTGCCAGGGTCGACCTGGTTCCCGGGCTTGTACAACCATGGCGTTGGACGCTTTTAAATGATGGCGTATAGTGAAAATAGACAAAAGGAAATAAAACCAGGCGTCAGGGATGATTTGGTAGATTGTTCGAGTATGAGAGGTCGAACGTCAAAAAGGGTCGGATGTGTAGGTATAAATTTAAGCAGAGATTTCGATTTTGACAGAGTTCAGCTTAGTGACTTGGGCCGCAAGATGAAAGCATCACATTTCTCCGAAACGTTTGCATTTACTGAAATTGCTATAGGGGTGTCACAATCGTGAAAGTCCATAATAGTGTTAATCTCAAATTACAAATCTACAAGCTGAGCAAATAAAACTTGAACGACAGTTACACTCACCAAATACCCCATTTTCGACACATACATTCACCCCGTAACAGGGTGGGCAAGAAAAGTACAGGATAACCAACTCCCACTGACAAGGCAAAATGATCAGATTACCACATTACAACGCCAAACATACAAGAATTAGAAAAATGTTACTAGTGAATTTCACACTATTGAGCATCACATCAACGGCCTTTCTTTGTTTTAAATAGACAGCACATTAAGATGGAGTCCAGAGGCCGAAACATGTTGCGATTCTATAGCATTCTAGGATAAGAATTTTTGCGTAGCTATCTATGACTTACTTACTTACTTACTGCACGGAGCAGAGTCCTTCTTTAGAAGCTAACACATTTTCAGCTAGACAGGAAATTCCCCACATTTTATGAAACCCGAAGATTCATTACCGCATTTACAAATGCCCGCCACCTGTCCCTATCCTGAGCCAGCTCGGTCCAGTCCACACCCCCACATCCCACTTCCTGAAGATCCATTTTAATATTATTCTCCCATCTATGCCTGGGTTTCCCAAGTTGTCTCTTTCCTTTAGGTTTCCCCACCAAAATCCTGTATATGCTTCTCCACTCTCCCATACGCGCTACATGCCACCCCCATCTCATTCTTCTCGTATTTATCACCCGGACAAAACTGGGTGAGGAGTACAGATCATTAAGCTCCTCCTCATGTAGTTTTCTCCACTCCCCTGCCACTTCGTCCCTCTTAGGCCCAAATATTCTTCTCAACGCCCTATTCTGAAATACACTCAGTACCTCCCTCAATGTGAGCGACCAAGTTTCACACCCACACAAAACAACAAGCAAAATTATAGTTCTGCATATAGCTATATGTGACACAATACACGGTTGTGATGACAGCATAAAACCACCATTTTTCAAGTGAAATTTTGTTCATTGTCACAATGGGATGTCAGTGGCGAAAAATAATCGTAACGTCTTACACACATTGTCTGAATTTTGAACGTCTGTTGATACCAAAGTTTAAACGTTCCTTGCTTTGTAAATCGGTTACTTTCGTCGAAAGCTGCACCCCGCATTCGTCAGCTTTAAACCTGGAAGGTTCGTCAGTGTGCCGTCATTGACAAAAGAGAGACGCCTAATCCCCTCCACAATCACAGTGTATGATAAATGGCGGGCTATGGGGGTGTCCAACATACCCTTCCTGGTGGGCATCTCGTCATGTGTGTTCACATACCGAGTTATTCTGCGCGACGTTTGTGTAAGTTCTATAGCTTCCTTCATACCATCTGATGTAGGTCGCTCATTGTTTTCACATAATTTGCGTTTCATTGTATGCATGGATGAGAAATGTTCATACTACACATGCTAACGGTATTTTATGTAAGAATGCGAATATTGCACTAATATATGTTAACACCAGTTTGTTCACACTTTTACATTTCTACGTGTTTCAGCAATCAATTGGGCAATCCTTAGGCCGCACTGATACATTTCTTGAGCAGATGTAAATATCAGATTAAAGAACAGCAGTGGCGTACCGGTGGGGGGGTGCATTCAAAATCCCCAGAAATTCCGAAGGCCCTCCAAAATCGTGCCAAACTCAGCCCGATTGTGAAAACTGTTAAAAATTGCAGAATTTAGGACGCAAACACCCCAAGATGTTCGGGAAAAAAGGCAGTAAAATTCTAAAACTACCTAGGTTCGCAAATGTTTTGCTTTAGCAATGACAAATGAATTGGCTGTCAACACAAATAGTCTTAAAATACCTAAAATTAAGAAAATTTTAGTATATGAAATGAAATTTCTTGTACAAAATTACAGCTGCCTCCAGAACCCCTAACTAGGGAGCTAGCCCCCAGATTCCCATTCTGTCTGTCCCCTGTCCTCGACTGAATTTGTTGAACCCCCCTCGAACAAAATTCCTGGGTACGCCACTGAAGAACAGTGTATTGTATGAACACGCTGGTGTTAACATGTATTAACATGTATTAGCTCATTAGTCGGATATTTACGTAAAATAGTTACATCAGAACACGGATAGGAGCAAGATAAAGTACGGGTCAACTAACTTGTTTTGTCTAAATTGAATTGTTTCCATCCCGTTGTGTATACAGGGTGTTTCACGACTTTAGGGCATAACTGCAGGAGGTGATTTCCTAGGTCTTTGTGATAAAAAAAGTTCATATAAACACGTGTCCGATTTTGGACGGTTACGGAGTTATGACCGTTTTTTAATTCCCGTACACGCCCTCGTGTGAACCGCGTCTGTCAGCTGGCGGGTCGCTATTTTTAGCCAG
>Ga0123354_10016732_pt1 | contig 11490 bp, 8 predicted proteins | sample TergutLab28metaG_2_FD_97872 | JGI IMG/M metagenome (GOLD analysis project Ga0123354, IMG submission 97872) | Labiotermes labralis P4 segment gut microbial communities from Petit-Saut dam, French Guiana - Lab288 P4 | ecosystem: Host-associated > Arthropoda: Insects > Digestive system > Gut ... | reverse complement strand
TGGGGATGTAGTGATGGAATTTGTGAGAGGTCAGTGTATGATACAGGGGGAAGTTGGGTTATTCTCCTGGGATCAATACCGCCCGCATTGCAGCAACGAGGTTTAGCGCCACATTCGCTTGTTATGACCCTGACCTTAGCGGGCTGAGACGACTGATGTGTTCTGATGTGAAACAATTTGCGTCTAATACCCGCCACCACCCCCTCGTCATTTTCCAGGCGTGCTACTTCTTTTACAGTATCTGAACCCGATAATAATTTGTCCATACATCAGTACCATCAATGAGTGTAGTATAGTTTGCGAAATAGAAGGACGCCTTTCAAAGCGTCTTAGATCGTAACTACGTCCTTCTTTGATTACCTACGGATGGCCTATCATCCCACTGAAGTTGTACATAGACGGAGTAGTGATCAGAGTATTTGGACAGAAGGAAGAATTAACATGTCCTGAAGATTTTAAGAAGTTGATACTCATTTAGCCGGTCAAGAGACTCTGCGTTTTGATTCATTACCGTCGTTACAAAACCTGCTCTTAGACCCAATCCTCAGACAGCTGAATCAAGGCCAGACCTCTACACCCAGTTTCTTCATATTTAATTTTTTTGCTACCTTTCCATGTACGCCCAGGTCTCCCAAGTATTCTCTTTCCGTTAGGTTTAGCAGCTAATTTGTTTATGCAAATTTTTCCAATTCGTGCTACATGATCTTCCATCTGTTTGGTGAAGCGTACGAAATTTTAAGTTCCTCTTCCCTCCTGTTACTGCCTCTTTTCCTGTCCGGCTTCATTTTTTTGTGTTTTGCGGGAAGTTTACACGTCAAAATTACGTGAACTGGCAGACTCTCATTTGAGGACCTCCTGTATTGGATGTTTATTTGTGGTTTTCACTTGATGTTAACAAACCGGCGAAGTTTCTTGTTAAAAGTAGGTTTCCGCCTGAGACACGATGTAGTAGGTTTTTGTTTTTCTTGTTCTTAGGGATACAGTCTCCTTTTTAATTTGCAGTTTTAATAGGCAGTAGATTACAAGCCAGAGTTCCATCATCGAAACTGGCTCTAATAAGTTCCAAGCCGTGAATCGTATGATGTAGCAGAAATATAAAAAAGGTAAAGCAGTCCCGTTACAGACCTGGAGTGGCCCATAGGGTTCCAGGAAGTTAAGGTTCCCAGATTTAATGACAACGACACAGGATGGTGGTAAGGTTGTCAGCCTTACGCAACGGCCGCCTTTACCCCCAGTAAACGCTTCTGGTACTCATTTCTGTTAGAGGCTGAGTCGACCTCAGGGTCATAGTGCGATCGGAAGGATTTTATGTCAGTGAAAAATTCGAATGACACCAGCTGGGATCGAACCAGCGACCTTCCGATTTGTAGCACAGCACCATAATCACTGTGCTGCCGCGGTCCCCGTAGTAGAAATATAGCTTCACGCATTCTTAACTCGGCACTGTGCGGCATTTTGAGAGTTCAGCTCCACGTTTCAGCTGCTTTACACCCGCTGTACGACCTCCCCCCTCCACACCGTTAAACGGTCTAAACGTGGTTCGAAGAGGAAAATTCCAGTTCCTGCGGGGGCGCCGATTCTTGGCCAGTATTATAATGACAAGATCTCCATCTTTTGAATTTATAGAAATCTGTCCGTGGAGCAGTTGAGAACCCGGTTTGACGACAGTTTGAAGAGTATGTTGACGGGTGCTACGGACTCGTCCAAGTTTTGAGACGACGACGTCACGCCTATTTATGCCACGTGTTGAGTGACGGCGCAGGCGTCTTTGAGATCAATATTTAGGCGTTTCGGTGGCACTGCCACGGTAGTGACATGGCTCTTAGCGCAGTGGTGGTCGGGAGTGGCTTGTGTGAAGGTGGCCGAGGTCAGGTTAGGGCGGGTCACAGGTTGTCTGCACGGTATCTACTTTTGTTTGATAAGTCAGCAGAATCTAAGCCGTGAGTGTGGGTGAATACACATGCGTGATGTCCACAGGCATGATTTTTGTTGTAAAATATTGATAAGATCTCTTTTTTTTCTGTTTCGTATTTACGAATCGATTGAATTTTCAAGAAAGTTTTGGTCCTGGTAGTAACCTCTCCATATGGTTAAATTATCATGTGATGCGAGTAATTATTTGGCACTTAGCGGTTTGTTATTAAGAGCATGAAAGATTAGCGATCTGTCAGAGTAACCCAAGTCAGAATTCAGTGTGTGAGGGCTTATTGCATCTTTATTGCACCAATTTATATTGTAATAAATTGAAAGTAGTTTGCTGTTAGACGACGAAAGGAGAAGGAATACAGTTCCGGCGGTACGTTTGCTTCCCATGTATTGTTTTTTAGTGAATCGACTTCTGATAATATTGCTTAACGTGTTTGTCTGTGTACTGCAGTTCGTGAAAAGTCATTTTACATTTATTGTAATTCTGTGATTGAAAAATGTCGTGTGCTGGTTTTGAGTCTCATGACTATTACAGCGTATGTAATAAGAACATGCATAAGACAAACAGCAGATTAAGATCGTACGAAGTGCACTTGTTCTGCTGTTGCCTTTAACAGACCATATAATTTGTACTCATTGTTACGGTGATCAAATCAAATTGGCTGTAGTACGCATTAGGGAGATGAGAAATACATACAACAATTTAGTCGGAAAGCGTGAAGGGAAGAGACATCTTGGTAGACTAAAGGAGGATAATATTGAAAGGGAACTCAAGGAGGGCGTGGACTTCAAGGTAGCTGCGGACGGATTTTAGTGCCTGATTCTTTTGAACACAGTATTGAACAGTGGAATTCCATCAAAGATGGGGAATCTCTCGACAGCTGAGAGATTTATGAAATTCTGAAGGACTTTGCTACTTGTAGTTATATTTTCATTCAAGCCTACTGCAGGCGCCGATATGGCTTTCCTTACGAAAAAAGGATGGTATAAATGAATTCAGAGCGTGCATCATGAAGTATTAATACTCAGTGTCAGCCCGGCGGTGGGAGACATTTTTTGCGTGTTTGCAGCGACGTGGCCTCACCTTGTCTGTATGTCCGTGCACCGTTCAGCGTGCAACAGCTCGAGAACCGTCGAACAAATTTTCGTGAAGTTTTGTACTGAGGGATTTTTTTTTGGCATTTGTCGACTCGTACCGGTTTTGGTTTAAATCGGACAGTCATTAACGGACATTTTACATGGAGACGCATTAGCGCTACGGCGCAAATCTTGAGCGTTACTTAACAGATATTTACTAGAGCGAATATTCATCTGAACGTGAGCTGTAATTAAAAATAAGGTACTTACTGTATGCCTAGTGGTCTTTTTCCATAAGCGTTCGGCGGTTTCGGAGATAAAAAGAGGCAAGCGACGTCCGAAATAATTGTTACGCAGTTCGTAGTTGTAGCTGTATGTATGTTAGGCCTATGTTTTAATTTGGCTGCTATGACGAACTGTTGTTTTGCTATCGTATTACCTCGTACATTGAGTAATCCGTTTTAATATTTTGTAGCAGTTGTTTTCACAAATTTATAGAACCTGCCTGTCGAGCTGGATTACAGGAAACAATTTTTTTTACTAGCCGAAGAGTCCATCCGTCACTGGAAATGTGGTTGCTTGTCTTGTCAGCATCACAGTAACTATACAGTCGTAGGTGTAGGCAACAAAACACACCCGCTTAATTATACCACTGGGGCTGAATTGAAGTTTATTGAAGCTGTTTAAAAATAAGCGTTAGGGAATAACGTCGAATGACAAGAAATTAACGCATCTCATATAAATGACAAACTGGAATGAGGATCACCAGAAACCTACAGACATGACCGCATTCCGAAGGTTGGGGTTCTTCCGATGATGAATATGAAGAGATTGTCTCCTGGGATATGACGCCATGTAGTCTTTTGGAAGTTTACCGGTAGAAGATGGAGTCGCCTGATTCCTTCGAAACATGGGTAATTTCTACCACGCTGTACGGTGACGTATGCCAGAAAACGACAGTCTACCGCGGTATTCGTAAATCACCTTAATCACTCACAATGTAATGTCAGTGTGTATAAACATTAACGTCAATGTATTATGCCCACAGAGTTTCGGAATAAACGGCGACTTGGTATTTCTCTTAAGGCATTAACCGTCTGGGCTGTCTTCGTAATGGAGACAGTTTGTTCTCCCTGAAGTAGGAACTGAGAATACGGATTAGGCCGAAGAGTCACAGTACCGTCAGATTCGGCTACCTCGAAACGGGTTCATGAAGTTTTGTCTGTCTTCAAGCAAACGCTGATGTAGTTCCCAAGCTGATACTCTTCGCTGCCGTACCTGTTTAAATTTACCGTCTGTGGATGCCAAGAAATTGTTTTTTTTTTTCAGACTTATAATTTATGCTCATATCAAAACTTCGCGGTCCATATTTCAAGTCTTCAGCTGTGTGTTTGGGTTCCACAAAACTTACGACCCATGGTCAAGTGAAAATTTGTTTTGTGAACATCCGGGTCTGTGAGCATCGCTCAGCCCTTAAATAACTACAGTGTTTTAAACTGATTGACCGAGACAGACAGTTCAGCACGCTAGCTCACGAACTAGATTTAATTTCGTTTTGGGATTATAAATTTATATCGTGCAAATGTGACATTAGGAACACGAGACTTGTAGGACTGTAAGTTAGTGCAAGAGGAGAGTAGGCGTCACGGGTTATACCCAGAACTGTGTCTGTTGTATGTTCCATTGCTGTAGGTATTGTACCTGAATGTAGTCGACAGCGCCGTGTGATTTCCAGATGTCAGTATCTTTGAATTAAGAATGGCAGAATTATCACTAATAATGGTTTGAGGACTTACATGATGTGGGGGTTCTGGACAGTGAAGGTTTATTCCCGGCTGTGAAGTGCACTACCTGGCAAGAAAGGAAGCGAAGGATAAAACGTCTAGGAAAGTTGTGGAAGGTGGAGTAGGTCTTGGTCAGTTTGAAGTACTTTCCCGACACAAAACCGTTGTGAGTGGAACGAAAGATGTAGAAAGAGAACAGTAAGAAAATTAATGCTGGAAAGAGAGAAAGCTTGAAGCCTTGCAGAGTTCGCTAGCGTAGGGATATGTTATGAAGTTTAGCATGCATCCCTGATTATAAAAGTTAGTTACGTATGTAATATTGTTCACAACCTGCTTGTGGAATTGGTCTGTCATGTTGCCTTCCAAACCCCAAAGTATGTCGCGTTCTTCCAACTGTTATTAATAGTGTTCTGCTGCTGCCACGCTGTTGCTGTTCAGATTTGCTTCTGTAGCCGGTCGGCCACAGTGGACACTTGGTAGGCATAGGCTGCTGCCCGAACTGAATCGAATGCGTGGAGCTGTACCTTCACTTCCCATATGTCTTGTGGCATTGTGCTAAATTAAGCAGAGGGACAGCTTTATCTCTACTCTGCCCATATCACAGTTTTAGAATTCTAAACGCCAACTTTTTAGTTTATATGTTTATTTATTTATTTATTTTTGTTCAGAAACTGTGTGAGAACATCACACGTAGCTGAGGTGGTTGGTCGCCGGTTTTTCACCGCGAAGGCCCATGTTGCCTCCTAGGGTGTTGGGCAGAGTGACACTGGGACAGCTTGTCTTCGAGCACTTCGGTTTTGCCTTGTCAGTTACTTCACGAATACTTAATACACATCCATATGTTATTCGGGGGACGAACAGTGGACTAGTACGAGGGTGAGTTCTTGGAGACATAGCTGGACCCCATCCGTAAGAATAAAAGTATGTACACAAACAGATATGTACGGGGTTCGTGGTGAAGTACCTTGAATAACAAATTGTGCAGATGTTTGTTGTTATTGGTTTAAAAAGGGTTAGTGTAACTTTTGTTTCACAAAATCTTGAAGATCGGGATGTACAAACTAACGTAGCAGTTCTGGGTCGATGAGAGAGTCTTTTGATGGAGGAACACGTGTTTGAAAACTATGTATCCATGAAGTATTTGAACCGAGGCAGGCTGAAGCAGATGAGCGGCTTTGGCTACTACATAACGATCAGCTTTATTAGTTACACAGGCCCTTTTTGTAGTTAGATTAGCTAAGTCCATGCGGCTACGAGGGATAGCCGTGTGGCTAGGGCGGCAAGCCACTTGCAAAGTGCGGACTAGGAAGACTAAGAAGGAAATGGGTGAATGATAAGTTGTATCTTAGGGCAAGTCTCCTCACCCTTTTATGTGGTGGGGCAACCGACAAATCTTGGTCTGCATATCGCCCACACGACGTTCAGTACATAAAATGCAGAATGAATAAATATGCTTGTAATTATATGTATATTTGTAACTGCCTTTCGTAGTTTACTACGAAACTGATGGAATTGTTTCGACGTTCTAGCCCGTTTTTGCCAGGGAAAGGGTGACAAGACGTTATCCCATTGGGCAGCCTAATACTTTCGCGGGTAACATGTGGCTACGAGCTGTGGGATGAGCGGCTCTGTCTGTCTGAAGGAGATAAATTGTGAGGATCGGAGGTGGGTGGAACGCCGAGGATGATATGCAGTGATGGGCTGTGTCATGAGCGATAGGCCTTTTGAATCTTCGGAGACCTGCTGTCAGTGTCCAGTATCACCGTGGCAGGTACCGGCGAAGTAGGTTTGCATCCAGTGTTGATGCGTCTGGTCGCCTGAGAGGATTTCAGTTTATTTATTCGTCGTGAAAGTTTCAAACTTTACGTAGGCTGAATAGATTCATCACATACTTAACTCCGTGTCATACAAGCGTACAAGGTTGTTGCTTGGTATGAGATTATGTTTGCTTATGCATTAGAACATTTGGCACGTCCAGTAAAACTTTTTGGAGAGATCAGTTGCAACAGTAAGAGGTATCTTAGCCTAAATGAGTGAAGAGTAAGAATAAAAATAATGAAACTTTCTTTAAATTTAGGCACACACTCACATTCCTGATCTCTTAGCAAGCTTGGGTAGCGGTAACTGGTTTGACTTGCACTCTGGATGTTCCTGTTTCGAATCGGCTGTTATGGCTGAGATATTTTATGGGTTGCCTCGGTGCTAGGCCAATACGGGATTATTATTTGGGATGAGGCTGCGATTAATACCTCTCCATTATTTTCATTTCACCACAGGCCTGCAATGTAGTTCTCTGAACTAGTGGAAAACATCGTTTAAATAACACTGAAACATAAACACGCAAGCATGTAAGGCTGTTTTCCGATTATGTCCATGTATGTTTGGTAGCAGTCAGAATTTGAGTGCTTACGAATGGGACCAGAAGATGTCAGGCGTGTGATAGTCTGTCATTTTACGTGTTAGGTGTGGGTTGGTGGAAAAGGATGGCAGAGTGTTAGTAGTTACAGCAGGGACAAATTGGACACTGGAGAGAATGCTTGAGTCTTCAGTTTGCAATAAGTTTAGCATATCGGGTAGGATAGATCTGTATATAGCGCTGTTTGGTATTCAAGTGGGTTGCGAACTCCTGCGTTGAGGGTACACATTTTTGGCAGGGATTTTATGCGCAAAAGACTTTGCACGTGCACAGCATTTGTTTTTCCCGATGGACTTTACAGTCTGTAATTTCACTTGGAAAGTTGAATGGATTTTGTGGTATTGGAAGCATTATCTCTAGTGGTGCTGGTGATGGTGGTGGTGGTGGAGGAGGAAGTAGTAGTAGTAGTAGTAGTAGTGGTGGTGGTGGTAGTAGTAGCAGCAGCAGCAGCAGTAGTAGTAGGATATGTACCCTGCGCAGGGCGGCAATTGAAGAGGTCCGTCTGTGAAAGTTTGTTTGGATCCGCATAGCGAGTGGCTGTCAGATGTTCATAAAGTCGCTGATGGCGAGAATTTAATGATGAAACCTGGGGCAGATGGCGAGACGGACCATTTCCAGCACAGAACACTTTTCCAGTGTCAAGCTTAAATGTGCTGATGTTTATTGTCACTGTTGTGACTTGAGGATCGTGAATTTTGGTTTAATACGTTGGCAGACAGATGGTGTTAACTGTGAACACTGTTGTCGGGAATGACCCTTTTACTGTCGTGTCGAAAATTGTAGTTCCCACATTATCGTTCTGCTGGAAGGAGTTCGTACAGTTTCAAGTGGTTTTAACAATGAGCAGAGTAACTGACAAGTTCTTTAAGCGTGTTATTAAGACGACATTAATTTTTACGCTTATGTAGCGTCGGCATTGAGAAGCTGCTAATCGCTCGGTTGGTCAACAAACACCAAGTCTTGTGTGGACCCAGAAGTTTATTACTGTGTTCACGAGAACTCACCGCCGGATCTATCCCGAATCAGTCTAATTCAACCCAGACCCTCGCATCCAGTGGATGTAACATCCATTAATAACCGAATTTCCTGTCTGGAAAGGAAAAAGGGTGTAGGCTTGTATGATCACCATGATGTCTGTGAGTCTATAGTACCTTGTAGGCCATTCGTGCATTGTAAGAGACAGACACCGATTATTTTTAGTCTGCTTAGCATTGTTTCAAGCTCAGGACACGAAAGGATTTTCAATCACACGCCTTTTCAAGGAATTATTCTGTACTTACTATATGTGTGTAGTGCATCTATTTGGACATTTACCAAACAGTACGGTTGGAAGACGCATGCCGTGTACTGTCCGTTTTCTTACATTGAGTTCCACGCCCATATCTAAATTGATTGAAACGTGTTAGGTTGATTTTACATGAGAAATAGGTAGATTCGCAGCTGACATAGATTTAATTGTGTTCGGTGGTACTGATAGCGATTGAAGATGGCGTGATATTTTTCATTATTCACGCTTCGGCAAATGTGCAGGAATTAATACGACAGTGCAGTAACCAACTTATTTAGTCGCAGTGGGTCGCAAGTTTTCTCGGCGGTGCCCTCGAACAGATGTGCGCCCGTTTCTGTTTCTTCGAACTTTAATCCGTGCCGTAAGGAGGATGGTGCTTCAGAAGAACAAACATCAACCGGACGACTGGGGCTCATCACAGAAATTGGTATGAAGGCATTGTACAATACTGTCTTTTGCATGAGATGGCATTTTAATTTCCACCTTGATGCTGTAAAATACGTGTGTGCGTATTTGCGTGTGCATGTGTGTGTGCGTGTGTGTGTATTGATGCGTGTAATGTACGTGTGCGTATTTCTTTAAGGGCCAGGCAGGCTCTTGACCCTTGAGGATGAGACTGATAGGTTGTCCCGAAACGTCGGTGAACAACTCCCAACATATACTGCGAAACACCGTTGTATTTTTTATGTGAGCACTTCCAGACATTTATAATTTGTATTCTTATGGTCAGAGGGGGCACACTGTGCGCTGCTGGTCGGAAGGTCGCGGGTTCGATTCCCAGTGGTGTCACTGGAATTCTTCATTGACTATGGCCTTCGGGTCGATTCAGCCTGTATCAGAAATTAGAACCAGGAGCGGGGGGTAAAGGCAGCCGGTGCGTGGGGCTGCAACCTCACCACCTTCATGTGCCGATTTTCTTGAAATCTTGGAGCCTGAACATCCTGGGACCCTCAGGGCCTGTCCAGGATTTCTCTTCCTTTTTACCTGACGGTAAGAGAACGTGGTATAAGGGAACATTTTAAAAGTAATCGGTGCATTACCATGTAAATTTGTATTAGTCAGGCCCTCGTTACTGTTCATAGACACGGTGTGAGTCTGTGGGAAGTACTGTGTAGCAATGGGACAGCACTTTGCGTGTATTGACTTTCAACCGGTTTGTGTTGGCGTGGAAGTGGTGTGGAAACCGACTGGTTGATTCAGTGGTCAGTAACAAGTACAGCAGGCAGCGGTATATGTTACGGTTGGTGATTACTGTACATAGCGTCCGCTTCGCTGGGTGACCCAGAGAGACAGCTACTGCTTGCGTGTCGAAGTAGTCGCGACCGAGTGCTCGAAGCTGAATATGTGATTCTGCTAATCCTACAGTGCTGTGATACCAATGTGTACAGCGGAATATAAAATCTATTTTTTTTTGGTATGATAGGTTGTGCTGATTCGCATTGGCTGGTATTTCGTAGTGATCAGTGTTTTATGTCATTACTTTAGGAAACTGTTTTCTACTCGGAAGTGTAATTGTATTTGTTATTGATAATTCTATAAAAATGGAAATTTCACGCTTTCAGAAATGATTTAGAAAGGCAACGTAACTGCAGTATTTGTCCGCGTCTTGTACTGGAGTGTGAAGGGGTTTAGGAATATCCTTCAGTGCTATGCTAGCAGATAATTTCAGACATATTTCCGTGTAATGAAAACCAACTTGATGCACTGTTTATCCTCAGTTTATTGCGCCAGTCAACCTCTACATGCTTCGGGCATACCTGTAGCCCATCATCAGGAGGTATGCTGTATATATACAACAACTGGTACGTGTTGGGCTTTTTAGTTAGCTGTCTGTTGGTCGGGCCAAAAGCACAACACGTACCAGTTGTTATATATATATATAGTGTACCTCCTGATGATGGGCTACAAATGTGTCCGAAACATGTAGAGGTTGATTGACGAAATAAATTGAGGATAAATAGTGCATCAAGCTGGTTTTCATTACGCGGATGTATCGAGATGCACGGCCAACAAAACACGAAAATTCAGAAATATTCTGAAGTGTGAAATTAATATAGACAAAAAATAAATAGTTCGAGTGTTTTGTTTGCTTTTTGATTGCGTTATTATCATCCGAGATTTTCATTTCTGCAGAAGTACGGTTTAATGAGGTAGAAAAGTAGTTGGGCGGAAGGACAGCAGGGGTTGCCATTTGCAGTGTAGCGGGACGAACAGAGTATCAGATGGCAAAGGGGATTTTGTGCGATTTCCCCCCACCCTGCCTAGAGAGTGGTATACGCCACGTGATTATTAGGCTATCCGGTGGAATACTAGGTAAGCTTGTATGTGCCCGAAAAAAATGCAGCTTGTGAAATTCACAATGGATTTTGGTGAAATGAAATTAATTAAATAAAATATAATTGTTTGGAACTGTGATGTCTTGTAGCTGTTTTCCCCTTGTTTTAAAAAGTTTTCCTATCCCAGGCCAAAGATATGGCAGTGAGAAACAATGTGCGCCTTGTAGTCTAAGCAGAAGGGGTGTTTATTCTGCTAAGGTATCTGCTTTGGACTAGTCCTGGAGGTAATAAAGAAATACTCGGGTTGTCAAATCATGGTCTTTTGACCAGCTTCCTCCATCTTCAGGGTAGCATCTTCGCTGCTGAAGATGGAGGCACGGGCTCCGAAACGTGGTACTGTCTACCACACTGCACGGTGTCACGTCCAAGGTTCCCGTGCGTATTATCTGTTATTAAGTTCGAAGGGCACCCAAAGATAGAATTTTAGAACTTAATTCGAAATTTTCGTCTCAGCGCAGTTTTGCATAGCTGCAAAGCCTCTTCGTACGATCGCAAACACACGGTGGCCGTTTGTGACTCGTGGCAACGTAATTGTTTGCCTTATGAAGTGAGAATATGAAGAGTATTAAACACATCAAATTATTTTTGTTTTTGATGCTGCGACGTCTTTGAAACATTATTGACTCTGAGTAAATAATAATAATAATAATAATAATAATAATA
>Ga0123354_10016731_pt1 | contig 11490 bp, 5 predicted proteins | sample TergutLab28metaG_2_FD_97872 | JGI IMG/M metagenome (GOLD analysis project Ga0123354, IMG submission 97872) | Labiotermes labralis P4 segment gut microbial communities from Petit-Saut dam, French Guiana - Lab288 P4 | ecosystem: Host-associated > Arthropoda: Insects > Digestive system > Gut ... | reverse complement strand
GGGGGGGGGGGGGGCTAATGTTATACACCAAGCCGGGTAGTTCTCACACTGCTAATTGGACACATTGCGAGGGCTCTATTTGTCTCCACTTTCTAATATGTTGGTTCTACGGCAGCATCAATTGTTTTGTATGATAAATACACTAAATACGGTTTGTTCAAAAATTGCTGTCATGGATTCGGAAGAAAGTTTCTTGATGAGAATTTTGCAAACAGAAGAGCAATTTACAGTTAGGTGAAAAGAGCCTGACCTGACCAACAGACTGGATTTTGTGCAGCAACAGAACACCCACAAGACTTGTAGTACCTGAGGAAGAACTTAACGAAATTGATGCTACATTGGAGACATCTAAAAAAAAAATAATCGTTTCGATTTGCACAAATAACGGCAGTGTTTGTGACGTCAGTACGACATGCAACAAAACTGGTGCAATCGTATCCATAAGAAATAACTGTGCTGTTGTACAGATCGTAAAGCAAGACGGAATTTTATGAATTGGTATCTTTATGGGGTGCTTGCTGTAGAAATATATTCTCATTCCTTTCTTTAGCTACAAAGCCTTGTGTCACCTCATTGGACACGTATTTTCAGATATCAGGTTTCCCACCTTAACTCACGAAGAGCCGGTACGTAATGTTGAGTTTATTATGTGTGTGTGTGTGTGTGCGTGCGTGCAATGACGCGTACTATGGGTGCAGCTAGGTTTATTGCTTTTTTCATTCCGACACCGTAAAATTACAACAATATTTTACGCACTTTCTCTCACAATTTTCCATAATCTGTCATTTCTCCAGCAAGATACTACAACGGGTCAAACCGCAATCAATTTTTTACGTTATTCAAGCAGTGTTTTGGTGACAACAATGAACAGGGGTTGTTGTCTTTTTGTTTGTAAGATATAACCACGTGTTTTTTTACTTACAGACATGTTAAAGTGTAATGTTTACAGTTACAGTCCTGGCGTTGAAGACCATCTAAATGAAATTATCCAGAATACAGTATTTTCTGTTGTTGTTGTAGTACAGCGGCATGCAAAGGATATTTTTTGTTGACACATTTCTGCAGATGTATGAAAACCATTTCCAAAAACTTCTTTAAAGATGTTGAACACAAACTCTAATATAAACGGCAAAACATAAAACTAAAACGCGTGGACCCCGATTCACAGAAAGCTGGAACAGCAGCGATTGAATGGGTGTTCCTACCGTCAAACCTAATATTCCACGTATAGGTTGAAATGTGGTGTCATATAAAATAATTTCCCTATAAAATCTGCTACAGACTCTATTAACAGTCACATAAAGTCATATGTAACTGAAGTAGGTTCTTCCTTTAGATAGATAAATAAATAAACATTAATGACCAAGAATTTAACGATGCGGGTAAGAATTGAGTTAGTGAAAGATACCAGTTAATGTCCATAGCTTGCGGTGGTTTAGATACGAGATATCAAGGTAAAATTTACTTGCCTTTTGAATACGGGAACATAGAGAAACCGCTATATTTAATAGAATATTTGGTGTGTTGTGTAACAACACTGTATCAAATTCGTGTTAAATTGTTAAGACTATAAGCATAAGGTTGCAGTGACGGTGAGATTCAAGAGTGGGCAATATTGCCGAGTATCCGGACAATAAAATTGAATTATATGTATTACATTTTCAGTCACCGTCCTGAAATGAGAGAAAGTTTCCGTATGGAAAGAATGGAATCTGTTTTACAGAATTAGATGGAACGCTTCAGCTTTACTACTCTCCTGTTGTACTTGGACAACTAAAAAAATAAATGAATAAATAAAGTAAAATCCTTCCTTCAGGATGTACCACATCGAAGAATGTTTAGTAAGGAAATTAAGTTGTTCAGTCGATACGATGAAAATTTCATAATTACGTAACTTCCAAGTTTGTAGCGGATTTGCCGTTATTTATGCTGCGTTCAAGTGAAGTTACAGCCTAATTTTTTATGCAGCTTCTTATATGAGAATTATATTTTCTCAGACTGTTCAGAGAATTGCAAGTTATTTACTTATCATTGTCCCTTTCTGTAAGCTGATGTACAGTTCAAAGCAGAAATGCACCGTAAGTGAAATTCCAATATGTATGTTAGAATTACACTGTAATTTAAATATGTTTTCAGAAGGGTTTGTTGATTGATTTCCAGAAAATATGTTTATGCACTTAAATCTTTTTTGCTTTAACATTGCTCCAGTCTTGAAGAGAATGAGACTTCTGGACATCAGTTACCTTTCGCCGAGGTACACAAATTTCATCTATTTCCAGAATGATTTGCACACCTAAACTATTTATGTGACCCACATCTTCTCAATTACGACTTATTTACTGAAAAGTTTAAATTGATTCCATGGTCCTCTTGAATATGGAAATCAAAAATTACTACAAGATTTGCCATACGAGAATCCGATAAAAACTTTTGCCTTTGGGCGTTGCTTTCTCTTTCTGTCTCTCTCTTGTATGGAATTCCATCTGTGAGTGATCATTACTTTGATGTGTAAAGTAGCGGTCAGTTCCGTTTCGCCTCGCAACTACTTCCGGGCTATTTTATGCGTAAGTTTGTATATCTCTCTGTTGGAGTGTGGGCTGGTGACATGAATTCCAGCTGAGAATTATGTCCTACTCTACCATAACCGTGAGATAATGTAATCATCAAATGAAAGCAGGATACATGTAAAAAATATGCACAGCTTTTTTTTACAATATATTGTGTACGCCACATTCTTAATCCTCTCATAACATTTTATAAATATCCACTGCTTACATTTTTTTGACTTACATAGTTTAAGCTTTGTAATCTTGGAGAAAACGTCGGAGTTTGGATTGTGATAAAGAAGTTTATTCCTGGGAGTTCACTTGAAATAAGAAAAGGTGTCTTGGAATGTTTGCCTCGTATTGCTTCTGGAACTTGAAGCACACGTTAAATTTTCTTCCTATGGAGTTAGGTATTTTTAGTATTAAAAAATACCAACACTCATTATGTGTTTTGGATACACCGTTTTAAAAACTGTAGTTTTGCGTGGTCACGGATGAGAGGCGGCTGTGTGCACGGACTGTACCGCTCTCCAGGGAACACCTCACTCGCTCGCTGCAGGCTACTGTCTCTCTGTGTCTACCCCTTCCTTCCCTTTACTGCACTGAATAAGCTAATGGATCCTGAAAGATAGGGTTTCCATGTACCCAGAGATTTTAATTGGTGGAATGGATGGGCATGGCCGATGCTTACACTAGCAATCACAATTATATCCAGACCCCACCCCCATTATCGCGTCCGGTTTAAATTTTAGCCGCGATTAATGGATTTTCAACAGTTTCTGTTTTACATTAAATAAGTTAACAAACTGAATGTCGGGAAATGTTATTAGACAGGTCACGGTGGTGAATTTTTAGTTAGAAAAACTTATTTGTGGAGATAAAAAGCAGTGTTTGTTAGCTCACGGAGGACTTACAAGGAAAGTCAGATAAATTCAATTATTTTCCTCCGCTCGGTAATAAGCTGAAGCGGTTCTATTTGAATTGTACTATTAAAAACTTGGCTCATGTCCGATTTGTATGGGAACCAACAGTTTCACAATTCAATATAAAGAACTTTGAGTGAATAAGTGAACATGGGCAATCCTGTAAGCAGGACAAAGTGGCTGCCACACACTCACTTTCTCAAACTTTGAACAAATATCGACACTCCATGTTACGAGCAACTGCCAGGTTGCATTAATTTGACTGTCGTCAGCTGTGCACTCTGAGTGCTGTCACACTGCATTTTAATGCTAGAAGTACAATGCAAATGGCATTCATCTAACTTTTAGAACGTAAGTAACCTGTAGTGATTGTCCACAGGCAGTAACATTATTTATTTGGTTACAGGTGAACAGAAATGGAAATTTCTCTGCTTCTTGTAGTATAAATGGATTTGTGTCACCTTTGTTGGACCTCCTTTGGGCAGAGACAAAAATGAAATTATGAAGCGCACTATGTTTAACGAAATCTTCGCGGTTTGTGTGGGATTGACAGCTGAAGAAGCCTTCATCCTTTGTCCTTTGTGGGAAATGTCGCGTATGGCCCCTTACATTCTCAATAATTCAGAATGTTTGTCATTTGTGTACGTATGTTCTTCGTTTTGTAGCAAAGATTTGACACTTTAATTTCAAGTCGAAATAAGAATATTAACTTTTTAAAGCCTACTGGTTACGTGATGCACCAACAAGTTTAACATTCAACAACTGTACGCTCTGCCCACACTGTATTTATGTGTTTTGTATTTATCTGAGAACGAACAGCGACTTGTGCCACTTACAGCGTAAACTGACTGGTTTGTATAACCGAATGCAAAGTGTTTACTGCGCGGTACCAACTGGGTCTTTAAATAAAGCAGTCTGCCTTTCGTCTTGAAAGTGTTAAAAAATTACAGTGTGATAAATTCCACTACGTGTTGGTGTGTAGTGGGAAAGAATATGAAGTGTCACTTATTTTTCAAACGTTGAATTGGATGGATGTGGGTGGTCAGCTGTGCGCACCAGCCATCTTTCCTCTTCGTTCATACCGTTATTCAGAGAAATTGATGAAGCTTATGGCCACCTTACACAACGAGATTTAAAAACCTCCATTATCGTAACCTTCTCTAAATCGAACCACGGCCATTCCATCACAACCATTTTCTTTACTGCGTGAGATATTATTATTATTATTATTATTATTATTATTATTATTATTATTTGGTATCACATTTTGTACAGGATATTCACAGTTATATACATCAAACAAACCATTATTATAATTATAATAATAATAATTATTAATGTAAGATCCTGTCTTCTCATGTCATTATTTATTTAATGACCACGTGAGGAGCAGGACAGTGAAGACTTCGGAAAATTTTGTACGTAACTAGGGCAGTTTCCCCATTTACATTTACAGTATTCCAAAGTTTGTTTTCGTGATATTTTCAGTATTTCAAAATTTGTTTTCGTGACATAGGGATTGAAAGTATCACGTGACTGAGCAACATCTTCGCCATTTAGACTCTTGGCCAGATCCGTAGAAAAAAATAAAAAATTTTTATTTCAGCACGTCTTGGACGTCCCTGTTTTTTTGTATTGATATTAATCAATTATATTAATGCTTCTTACGTAATTACAGACGCCTTTTTAAATGCGTCGGTTGTACAGCATCTTATTAGACGGGATTTGATCAAGAATGATGAATACATAAATATTTACAACGATGACCCTCGGTTGTTTACACATAAGAATTGTTCATATCAACCCTGTTATTGTTCCGAAGAAATTAAATACTTTTGTGAAGTCCGGTAGAAAAGGTTGTAATTATTTGCCCTTATTTTAACTTAAGATGATTTTAACTGTTTCTTATGATATTTCCTTCATATCATTTGGCTTGGTCAATATTAACAATGACTTACCTGCACGCTACATGTAAAGTATAGTTTCACCTGCGTCAAATCCAGCAGAAGACAGGAACACACGGATGGTAAGAATGCTATTTCTTGCTCTAACCGAATGCTGTTAACTTCCGTTTCCCTACATCCATGCAGTCATTAGGCCGTCCCGAGACGACAGACGAATAGTCAGTCGCCTTTTGGAGCGAGGCGATATCTATGTCTCTCGGGAGCTCATTGCACACCCACTCGGGTTACCTTGCATGTCGATTTGTCACCCTCTCTACCCTCTGTGCCCCCTGTCGTTCTGCAATGGTGCTGATGTCATGAATGATACGTGTGACAAGGTTCCTAGCGTTTGCACTCGTCATGAAATTTTAAGCAATGCTTTCCGCCTGCTATATATAGGATATGTATGTATATCGATGGACAGCATTGTGTTGTTTGCGAAACTTTGTGCCGTGTTGCTGCTCTCTAATGTGTCACCACCCGCCTATGTTAGTTTGATTTTGGTCAGACACGCTGACTTCAAACCCCAACCCCTATTTCCACCATCACTCAACCACTCCTCCATCAACTTCATCCCCACACCCATTTCTGACGGTCCAGTATCTCTCCTGTTAGTGCAGTTTACTTGGCCACACCGAACTTCTGTTCTGGATCATGGAGCTTTCATATGCTCTTACACCAGACAAAGACTGCAATAAAAACCAGAAAAATCGTACATTTCATTTTCAAGTTATGAAAGCGTACACATTAGAAATATTCTCCATCTTCTTTTACTCGTCCCGTTTCTTCCATTCCTATCTATTCTGCGTTTTCCCCATCTTCATATTTATAATCCACGTCCAGTACCATCATCGTGAACTGTTTCTTGTTTATCATTAAACCGTGAACAGGTACGAGTGTATGTGTTGTCCCCCTGTGTTAGGACCCACGCATTTTTCGGAACTTTACAGTTGGTCTGATGCTCATGCATTGAAAGAATAGCCTCATCCAAGATCATTCTCGTTAACATTTGTTACATTCGAAAGGGCTTTGATATTTCAGAATAAACAACCTTAGAATTTTTGTTTATCCACACCACAGCTATTCTGTTAGTCATTAGAAAACATTTGACTGTTTCGGCCCGACATGCGAAATGGTTTGCCGATATTTAACACTGCTTGAAAAGATATAACGTTAATCTCATGTTCAAATTTTGAGGTTTTTTTTTATGAAGTAGGAAAGGGAACGCCTTACGTGGGGACCACATTCTTTCGTTCATTCATTCATTCGTCTGTGACCTAGGATAAGCGACTAAATTGTTTGTCGGATTTTCATGAAATTTGGTATAGATTTTCTTCATAAAATGCCAAACAAGCACGAGTTTCGTGAAAATCGGCTCGCGGAAAGTCATACTCGACTTTCAGGACTAAAGTTATACTTTTTCTTTTTTACCGATTTGGAAGACACTCGGTATGGAAGGTTTATACGAACTGCCGTCAACTAACTCTGTATCTCATAAGAAATGGTGCAGTGAAAGTCATATTTTACGGATGGACGTAAATTCAAAATGTATACTTTTCACCGTGTTTTAGCACGGGGAATGATACAGGCTGGACATAAGGCACACGTGGGGAAGTGAGAACTGTATATAGAACTGCGGTTTACAACTTTAGGAGAAAATGTTCCTTGGAAGTCCCTGCCATGGATAGGAAGACGATAATGAAAGTGTCTTGAAGAAACTGGGTGTTAATACCGGACTAGATTTATCGTTCTCTGGATATAATTCCTTAGCTTAAAGTTACACACTTCGCTCTACGGGATGATATGCTGTAGGTTGGTGAATCAAAGGCTTTTGGTATATTTCTCGGATCGTGATGTCAATTTTCAAGTACCAGTGGAATTAATACACTGAAGGAGGTATAAATTCTTATGACAAAATACTATTACTGTATGTAGTAACACTACTGGAGACACAGTATCTATCTGTCTTATTTTTATATGACAATTACTATCCTCATTCTTCAGGTAAATCATTTATAGGATTCAAATCCGCATACTGGAGCCTGATATCTTTCAAGGGACAGTGAGAAGGTGATGCGTGTTGCGTGTTGCAGCAGTGCTAGCGGGTTGCCTATCAGCAGGGGTACAGTGCTGTCGCTGACATGTCCTGAATCTGAAAGCCTGCGGGGGGTGGAAGGGCGTCAGGGAGCCTCACCAGTACAATGTCCACGATAACGGAAGTTGAAATAGGAAGGGAAGGAGTGGGATGCAATATATAAGCAACTTGATCTCGATGGTGATTTGTTAGAACGTACAGCATTAATTGTTGTCTGCTGCAACTGGACTATGTAGGTATTATATGGAATCTGCGAGGCGGCTGAAAAGAAAGCTATTGTGCATTTCTTTTGGATCAAGGCTAAGGATTCTTTACACAATCTTTTCAAATAATTTCGGAACTTATTTTTTACCGCCATGTTGATCTTGTAAACATTCCTTATCTCTTCGCTGATAGAATATCAGTTGTATGGCGTGCCGTGCTTTGCTGTGAATTTTATTTTTTGACTTCTCTTATCACAAGTGGAACATTAAGCCTCATTACTTGCGAAGGTCACGTCCGAAAGTGTGGTGTTGTTAAAAAAAAGTGTTCCCGTATCGGTTACTTCCTACCGTGACTGTGAGTGATTGATGGTGATGAACGGTGCTACATCGTATGCTGCATGTGTTTATTTAACTAATGTAACAAAATGCAGTAATCAATTAAATTAGTCGAACACTGGAGGAATACTGAAGAACTTAATACAGAACGAATTTTTACGTGATTAAATGGATTCCGAACGGGATTTTGAGAATGGGATATCTGAGCACTAGGATTATACGCTAATCCGTCAGTCTTGCCAGCCGGTGGCTTGAGAAACAGAGGAACGTTTATCTGTGGGAAGAACATGTCTACGTCTGCGGTCATCGGTGGTGTGACTGAGGTACATACGTACGTACACACTCACATACACTTGCACATATAAAGAGCGCAGAAAAATTAATGATTATGATTTTTGAACCACCTTATGCCTCTCGATTTTTAACATTTGCGTCCGAGATTCTCTTACTTGTCACATGGGTCAAAACGTGTGCAGAAAATAACAATTTTCATTACCGACCGGCTCCCCTTCCTCTCGGAGGTTTTTGAGTTTTTTTTTACTCGGTTCCTACACTGTAATAACTGGTTAAGATCTTGCAGGAGACATACATTGTCTCAAAAGTCACTGTCCATAATCATCCTCTATTCGTTTTATTATACATAAGAAGCGTGGTTGATAAGATGCCATTAAATAACTACGGTGTTATATATTTTGATATTTTATATTTTTTTATGTAAAGTACAAATACACTGAGCTATCCGACGCTTGTGAAAGAGTGCTGTAGGCTAAAGAATCTGAATATTACCAACGGTTTGAAGTAATGCCTTGATTAGTATATTCTGTTCACCAGTGAGGCGTTTCTGGTAAAGCCGAAGTCCAAGTAAGCTACTCATATGATCTGTGGTTAGGATATGTTGCAATAGAAAAGTGCTGGAAGATGCCACGACATGTTGTATTCTTGACTTTTCAGTACTTATAATCAACTAAGGGGATAAAATCGAGGGAAATACACAAAGAAGTGTTCTGAGTTGAGATAAGGCAGTGCATGCACAATAGTTAACTTGCTTTATCGGGGAGATACTTCATCGTATGACATTTCAGCTTCCATCAAGAGATCCTTTAACTTATGCCTGTAGCCCAGTGTTCTTAGTTAGGAACGTTGTTACTGGCTTTGAAACAACTGCTATTTCATTGAATGTGAAAACGTTGTTCTTTTTATGAAGCGGGAAGAGTTTAGTACAGGAAAATCGCCGTCTGTTTCCAGATATTTTTCTTATTCCAGTTACTAGGTCTTCCAGGAAGCAACCCCAGAAATATGTAAGAGTAAAATCGATAAAATATTCTCGGGCGAATACACTTCTCAAAACTTCTTTAAATACCAGTGGTTCGGAGGTTTACCAACAGATATCAGATCGAAGGTGTGAGTGATGACCGCTCAAAGTGACCCCACTTCTAGTTGGCAGCGCTGCTTACGTACTTCCCCGGAAAGCTGGTTTTTCACCACAATGTGATGCGGAAAACTGACAGTGAGGATTCTGTGATGCCAGCAATATTGCTTTACTATTTCACAATTCTCTAAACACTGTGTTTGACTCGTATAAATAGTCTGTACAGTTGAATACTCTCCATGAAATATCTCGTTAAGGAGAAATGTTCCTTCCCGCCTGAACTACTTTTGGTGTCAACGACTACCAAAAAGAAAAGGTCAGCCACCATCTCTGATCTTAAAATATAACAGTCATTCGAAACACACTATTCTCAGTAATTTAGAAAATTCCCTACCTTCTATGAAACGCGTTAAGTTTATTCCTGTAGTTATAAGAATCTGTGCTGACGACAGACAAATCCTGTCCACGCTATCATATTACGCGTATTTTACTTTAGCGTGGATTTGCCACTAAAAGTTCTGTGTCACATTTTTACATTTCGAGACTGTAAGAAGTTGTACGATCGATTAATTAACTCTGTCGGTGATCATCTGTAACTGTGACTGAAGTAGACAGGAACAAAAACATGAAGAACCCACATACACGCACATTCAGCATGAAGTGATAACGCAATGTCGATTATATTTTGTCTTCCTTTTAACTTATCCCGTTAACTCTGCTGTCACCATGAAATATTTCATTTGTTCGTTTTTGTACACACAACGAACTTATTAGTAAGCCCAGCTGTGGTGGTGGTGGTGGTGGTGGTGGTGGTGGTGGTGGTGGTGGTAGTAGTATCAGTAGTAGTAGTAGTAGTAGTAGTAGTAGTAGTAGTAGTAGTAGTAGTAGTAGTAGTAACAGCAGCAGCTTCGATAAATCTACATCGTCTTGAAAACATTAAAAGCACAATCTTTGACCATTGCGAAATAAATTATCTGACATGCAAAGACCACAGACAAAATGTGAAAAGTTGCTGGACAAGGAAGCTGACTGGTCTAAATAGTCAGCGCCTGGAAAATTGACCTCGGTCGCTGTTTTCATTTGGTCCTCGAATACAAAAACTGAGTGGCTAATTAATCAATTCGGCAAGTTTCTTTTGGTGTAACCTATGTTCAGAGTAGGGATATCATTTCCCCTTATTAATCCGATTCTGATCCCCTTCCTTCCAGTCCACATTCTCACTAACTCTTTCGCAAAATCTGTTTTATTTATATTTTAACCTCCGTCTTATCCAAGTTTCCATCTTCTAAGAGGCTTCTGTTGTAAATTCCTTTCGCACGTCCAACGGTCTTCATGTCTAGCCCATCTTAACTATTGGCCCGCGTCAATTAGAAGAAAAGACTTCTTCAGTCCACATGTATTAACTGCCAGTAGCCGAACGGACGGCATTTCAGCATAGCCGTACTCAGTGTGTCTGCTTGTTCTGCGTGTTACTGCTCCTTTACGATCGAGAGAGACTGACCACGTGGACCCAGTCGCATACATCTGTCCCTATTGCGCAGTTTCATTAGGACCATTCCTTCGTCTCAATCAGTTTAAAACATCTAGCGTATGGATAACGCCATATTGTTTTATGTTCCTCGCTAGCCTGCCAGTGCCCCCTGGAGAGTCGGACAGACATCGATTGGGTCAGGGGTACAGCGGAGAAGGAGGAGGAGCCTGATACTCAGGGGAATCCCCTGTGTATATCGTATGTTCCAAATACAGTTAACTTGATACTTTGCTAAATGACGTATTGATTGGTTGGTGAATCCCTATACACATCCAATGTTTGTGCCTCTGAGACTTTACCGGAGGATCCCAGAAACAAACTGCAAGTCTGACTGGGTGGGTTGCTACCTTTTGCGCCAGTATGTTCAAACAGATGCTTTCCGAACTAAAGTTTTGATCCTGTTTGATTTGGTTTGAGAAACGTTGTAATATGAAAACTTGTGTGTGTGTGTGTGTGTGTGTGTGTGTGGGTGTGGGAAGGGGTGATGTGTGTGTGGGGTGTGTGTGTGTGTGGGGGGGGGTGCGTGTGGTGTGTGTGTGTGTGT
>Ga0123354_10016730_pt1 | contig 11490 bp, 10 predicted proteins | sample TergutLab28metaG_2_FD_97872 | JGI IMG/M metagenome (GOLD analysis project Ga0123354, IMG submission 97872) | Labiotermes labralis P4 segment gut microbial communities from Petit-Saut dam, French Guiana - Lab288 P4 | ecosystem: Host-associated > Arthropoda: Insects > Digestive system > Gut ... | reverse complement strand
GTGTATGTGGGTGTGGTGTGTGTGTGTGGGTGTGGTGTGTGTGGTGTGGTGTGGTGTGTGTGGTGTGGTGTGGTGTGTGTGGTGTGGTGTGGTGTGTGTGGTGTGATGTGTGTGTGTGTGTGTGGTGTGGTGTGGTTAGTGTGTGTATGTGTGTGTAGTGTGTGTGTCAGTGTGATGTGTGTGTGTGTGTGTGTGTGGGAGGGGTGTGTGTGTTTGGGAGGGGTGTGTGTGTGTGCGGGAGTGGTGTGTGGGGGTGTATGTGGGTGAGTGCGTGCGTGCGTCTGTGTGTGTGGAGGATGTGTGTGGTGGGTGTTTATGTGGGGGGAGTGTGTGTGGTTGAGTGTGTTTGTGTGTGTGTGGGTGATTGTGTGTGTGTGGGGGGTGTGTGGTGAGTGAGTGTGTTTGTGTGTGGGTGAGTGTGTGTGAGTGTGTATGGGAGGGTGGGTTTGCGCGTGGTAACAAACATATTTAGACATGACGTATAATTTTGCCCGTTCCGTATGAGTGTGAAACTTGGTCGCATATATTGAGGTAGGAACGTAGGCCGAGGGTGTTTGAGAATGGGGTGCTGAGGAGAATATTTGGCCTAAGAGGGACGAGGTGACAAGGGATTGGAGAAAACTATATAATGAGAAGCTTAGTGATCTATACTGCTCACCCAATATTTTTCGAGTGATCAAATACAAATGAATGAGATAGGAGGGGCATCTAGCACGTATGGGGAGAGTAAAGCTTTATACGGGGTTTCGGTTGGGAAACCTTGGGAAGGAGACTACTCGGAAGACCCAGACGTAGATAAGAGGATAATATTAAGACGGATTTTCAGGAAGCGGTCTGGGCGTTTGGCATGAACGGGATATATTTCGCTTGGGATAGGGACAGGTGACAGGTTCTTGTAAATCTGGCAATAAACCTTCGCGGTCTATAAAGTGGCGGGAATTTCTTGACCAGCTGAGAACCGGTTAGCTTCTCAAGCAATACTCTGCTCTGTGGAGGCAGTTAGAAAATATTCAATTCACTCTATCACGAACACACAGTGTCATTTTTTTAGGAACACCCGCTGTTCAGACGTTTCGTCTCTCACATGCATGTCTTATTCGCTTCTTGAAAAGAGACAGAATGTATGAATTAAGGAAGGAACGGACTACATTATGAAAAAACATTCGGTATTTCAATTTCGGAAATTGCAGCGGTGTGTTGCCTGGTCTAAACAACTTCCATAGTTGAGATCTGCGCCCCTTTTTTGGGACATTACGCAGTGTACAGTGGCAATCCCTTACCGACGTTTCGGGATAACCTCTCGGTCCATGTTTAAGTGCAAAAAAATCCGAGAAGAAAGATATTTGTCACTCTTCTGAGTACTTGTTTACTTTCGAATTCCGCATTTTGTCCAAGTATTGTACTTCCCTGTTTCATATAACATAATAACCACGGTAACACTAATTGCTTTCTTATGAATTCACCGATTGTTCTAAATACATGAATTGCAATGATTTTTTCAGTGCGGGAGAAATGAATATTAATATAAGAATTAAATTGGAGCCCACATGGATATTCTTAGTAATTAACCAACTTAATGCACTAATTATTGTTTTATAATAAGTTTTATTTCATGCCTCTACATGCTTCGAGCATTATGTGCTCATCATCAGGAGGTCAAAATTGTATTATACAGCATCTGGTATCGTCACACCTGTAGGTGACCGTCCGGTGCACAGGTTGAGAGAGGAATGTGCACCGGACGGCCCACCTCCAGGTGTGATGATACCAGATGCTGTATAATACAATTTGACATCCTGATGAAGAGCACACATTGCTCGAAACATGTAGATGAATATAATAAACTTATTATAAAACAAGATTTTGTGTATAAGTTTGTTAATTATTAAGATTATACTGAGATGAATTGCGCTGTTTTTTTTCAGTACGGGAGAAATGAATATTGATATATTAATTAAATTGGACCCTACAGGAATAAATTCAAATTTCATTGTGACTGGTGAGAAGTCAGGTTAAAACTTCTGGACTCGTATCCCGTATAGTTTATAGTTATTCACGTAAGCTGATAAAGAAACATAACTGACATGTTCGCCATCACATTACGTGATTAGAATGACAGATCTTTACAAAAAAATGGGAGATGTACTTATGAAGTAATATTAGGCGCTTCTCGTGACCGTTCTTGCAGTGAAAAGCAAACAATTGTCACGTATTCTGAGTATGTGTCTGTAGCCTTACTTACGCAACATGATAAGCGCATGCGCCATATCATTATATTGTCATGTGTGTGGCCTGTCGAGCTGTGTCATTTTTTTTCCACATTGTCTCTTAAACGGTACAATAAAAAAAAAGATTGAACACGAAATATGGGTTTTGATTTTTGTGCTCCAAATTTTGTCTCAAACATTTCTCATTCTAAGAAGAATTTAGCAATATACTATCATAAAATGTGGGTTAGGTAGCTCAGTCGGTATAGTGACTGAGCTACAGGCTGGACGGTCCGGGATCGAATCCCGTTGGGAACGAGATTTTTCCGCCCGTCCAGACCGTCCCTGGGGCCCACCCAGCCTACTGTAAAATGGGTACCGGGTCTTTCCCGGGGGTAAAGTGCGGTCGGGGCGTGCTGGTGACCACTCACTTCCTTCTAGTGCCGCGGTTATGGAAGAGTAGAGCTATACCTCTACCCACCCTCTGGGCCACACCGGGCCTGTAACGGGATCACTTTACCTTTACCGTTACTACCATAAAATGTTGCTAGCTCTTCATGTAAATTACACCTTACTTTTTCAGATATTTTAATTACACTTACAATTTCTCCAAATTTTTCGAAAATATACACAAATATTAAATTTTATGGAAATTCGTGCGGTAGGAGCCGAGTTGTTCCGTGAGGACAGACGGACGGACAGACAGAGATGACTGGTTTTTTTTAGCAAATTACATAACTCGCCTAAAAATAGCAGTGCTTCTTATAACAGATATATTGAAAATGCATATTCTTTGATGAGGGGCCTCCTCCCCGCCCCCACCACCCGTTTTCCTTCGGTTCATTACAGCACCTACAGATATGGATATCTGTAACACCTATCTAAGGCATATGTCATATTTTATTAAGAACTCAATTGTCCCAAGTATGCCAGTTGTAAGTGAGATCTGCAGTATTCAAATTACGATTCCTTCTTCGCCATGACATAAAGTTGGAATGAAATAATCTGGAAGGGAATGAATTGTGAACAAAGGAAATGTCACAAGAAATATCCTATATAGATGAATATTTTCAATCCAGTTCTTTTGATTAAAGTTAGAAAATGTAATTCAATTTCTAACGGGATTATTATTTCTTGAATATTTTAGACCCAGTTCCTGGTTTTAGACGATATTTTTTTCCGCTTATTTCATTTTCTAAGTTTCAAAGTAGTATGCAATATTTCATTGGCTTCCTAACTGATGAGCACATGTGCTCGAAACATGTAGAGGCATGAAATAAAACTTATTGTGAAACGAATTTTTTGCATCAAGTTGGTTAAATACTGAGATTAATGTACTGAGATGCACGGTCAGCAAAACGTCAAAAAGAAAAAACCCTTTTTATGTCGAATCTAGTGAACTCGTTTAAAATAAATCGATATCGAAAGTCCCACGTGACGCAATTTCCACGCATGTGGTTGATGTTTAGTGAAGATGACCTCGCTGGAGGTCTGCTCTACGCACATTGCTTTCCAGGCTATTGATGGTGTGACATGCCACCGGCCCATTACTGATGGCTTTGTTCTCGTCTTCTAAGCGCAGTTTAGCTTTGCAGAAGAATAGAAAATTAATTGCTGTGAAAATGAGTATGGGTGATAAAAGCAGCTTTATGCGTCTGCGTGCCCCTTTGAATATCTCAATAAATAATGCGAAGTTTTCGAACATTTCGCTGATGGCGGCTCGCTTGGGTTATTAGATTCCTTTTACATCACACTAGAATTATTGTAGACTATATTTAATTCTAAATATCACCCTGTATTTTACGATATATCAAATTTTTGTGAAACATAATTGTGAAAGTGCAGTCTAAGGCGTTGCTCTGCAGCTGTTGCTTGATAGGATTGCGGGTTCGAATCCCGCCGGTGACATTTGTATTCGTCTGTTGTGCATGTTGTGTGTTGAACAGTTAGAGGCCTCTAAGAGGGGACCGATCCCTCGAAAAGGGGAATCACGCAGAGTGTCTGTCTCTAAGTGTGATCAGACGCAACGATAAACCTCTGCATCTACTCTGAGTGGGGTCATGCTGTGGCGCATTTGGTTGAGGCACTGCTGTACAACTATTCGATTCCCGGTGGTGTCATTGGAATTTTTTATTTCCTTCCGGCCGCAATATGGCCCTGGGGTCTAATTAGCCTATAACAGAAATGAGTACCAGGGATATTTACGGGTAAAGGCGGCCGGGAAGTAATCCTGAGAGCCTTACCACATTCGTGTGCTTAATATTTATAAATTTGGGAACCTCGAAGTCATGGAATATGCAGGGCCTGTCCAGGCCTGCAACATGGTTTGTTTTACCTGCAATGAGTTCGTAAAAGAGGTCAAATTAATAATAGGGCCAAATTAAGAATAGTGTCAAATTAAGAAGAGGTTCAAATTAAGAACAGGACCAAATTAAGAATAGGGTCAAATTAAGAATAGGTTCAAATTAAGAATAGAACCAAATTAAGAATAGGGTCAAATTAAGAATTGGGTCAAATTAAGAATAGGGTCAAATTAAGAATAGAACCAAATTAAGAATAGGGTCAAATTAAGAATAGGGTCGAATTAAGAATTGGGTCAAATTAAGAATAGGGTCAAATTAAAAATAGGTTCAAATTAAGAATAGAACCAAATTAAGAATAGGGTCAAATTAAGAATTGGGTCAAATTAAGAATAGGGCCAAATTAAGAATAAGGTCAAATTAAGAACAGAACCAAATTAAGAATAGGGTCAAATTAAGAATAGGGTCATATTAAGAATAGGGTCAAATTAAGAATAGGGCCAAATTAAGAATAGGGCCAAATTAAGAATAGGGCCAAATTAAGAATAGGGTCATATTAAGAATAGGGTCAAATTAAGAATAGGTTCAAATTAAGAATAGGGCCAAATTATGAATAGGGCCAAATTAAGAATTGGGCCAAATCTTGGCACAGTTATTAATTTTAAAGTTTAAGCGAATGCAATACTTTTTACGGTTTACAAAATAATACGCTTTCAGCTTAGCTGTTACGCACTCATACAATTTATTTTTCCAATATTCAATTCGTGCGTGCTTGTGCTTATGTGTGTGTGTGTGTGCGCGCGCTTTTGTGTTTGCGCGCCCATTGAATGCCCTCATCAGATCTCTTGCTTCTATAATTTTAAATTGCATTCTCAATTCCAAATATTTGTTGTATTCAAAGCCTTACGGCTCACTTGACAAAAGTGTGTCTCCTTCCAGCCGAAAGCTGCTGGCTCAGTTTGTCAAGCAGTACAAACAGCTCCGATATATTTCAGAATGGTTCTCAGAATACACTTCGACCATGACAGAACATTTTGATTTGAAACATAGGCAACAAACTGAATGACGTTGCAATAATTACGTTACTTCGACGGAAATTCTTTTGACCTTGTTCCAGATAATTACTAAATTGTCATTGTTGCTTCCTGTTTATAGTGTGTGTGTGTGTGTGTGTGCGTGTGTGTGTGTGCGTGTGTGTGTGTGTGTGTGTGTGTGTGTGCGTGTAATTTGAAGTTACGTGATGTCGGAAGTCCTTGAATCGCGCTGTGTCAGTTTTATACAATAAACACTTGCAGACCCTCTGAAGTGCAATTCTGGCATACTTTTTACCGGGGTGCTGATAAATCCTTAGCCATGCCAGGGAGGAAACAAGCTCGGAAGCATGTCAGGGACGCGCGCGATTTCAACAACATCGAGACGAGAGCTGTCATCAAGTTTTTTTTTCCCCTGCAACGCAAGGTGCCGAAGGAACTTCACGCCATTCTGACAGAAACATTAGCTTGTTTCCTTCCTGGTCGGGCTAACTACTTATCAGCACGCCTGTATTGTCTAAAATACAGACCCATATATACAGAAGTGTAATTGTTGCGTTGTGTACATTGTCTGCTTTACACGCCATTGTAATATGTACAACGCTATAGAAGGCAACACTTCTGTGATGTTATGGTGTTGCTGATAAGAGAAGTTTATGATTTTTTATTGGGGTTACATTTGTTGGAAAGTCGCAATGTGGATGGAAGGCGGATATTTGAATATCTCTCCAAAAAAAACAGAATATTGTGGCAAAATTGTATAATGTTGCACGGGACAGAGATTAGATGAGACTTTTGTGAATACGGTAATGAAATTTCATGTTCCATAAAATTAGGATAATTTATTGTCAGCGGTTATGAGGTTCTGAAGAAGGAATCTGCTCGAGACGAAACTTTAGACTTTTGATTTTTAATCTTTGATATCCAATGAGATGGGCTGGGCATGTGGAGCATATGGGTGAGGTGGGGGGGTGTATAGGTTCTTGCTGGGAAAACCGGAGGGAAGGAGACCACTGGAGAGACCTAGGCGTAGAAGGGTGGATAATATTACGACGGATCTCCAGGAGGTGGGATGTGGGTATATGGACTGGATTGGGCTGGCCCAGGATAGAGACAAGTTGCGGACGCTTGTGAGTGCGGTAATAAACGTTCGGCTTCCGTGAAATGCGGGGAATTTCTTGACTAGCTGCAAACCAGTTAGCTTCTCAAGAAGGACTCTGCAGTAAGTAAGTAAGTAAGTAATCTTTGATATCCACTACTTTATCGTAGCCATTAACCTCTTTTCTTAGTAATGAAATATACTGATGTGGCTTATTTGTAACTGTATGTGTTAGCCGCAATATCCATAAATTTTCATCATTGCAATATCACTCAAACGCATAATTTATGCTTATTATATTGTTATTTAATTATTTATTTGACGATGCTATCAGCACCTCGATCCACATAGCGCTTGCATTCTAGGCTGATAACTGAACTGGGAATATATAAATATACAATGATGTATCAGTCAAACACAACAAACTTTATTATGTTTATTATTGTACTAGAGCAACATGTTTCGATTCTTATAGAATCATCTTCAGGCCCTTCTAAGACACAGATCTTTACTTAGCAATGTTTAAAATGCGCTGTGGGATCCCAAACGCTTACATTCTTGATATAACTATGTATAAAATGCATGTGTGATTTTGTTCTTATTGTAGGACACGTGCATTTGATACATAGTTATGTCAAGATTATAAGCGTTTGGTATCCCACAGCGCATTTTAAACATGGCTAAGTAAGGATCTGTTTTCTTAGAAGGGCCTGAAGATGATTATATACGAATCGAAACATGTTGCCATAATGCAATAATAAACAAATAAAGTGTTTTTGTGTTTGACTGATATATCGTTGTATATTTATATATTTGTTAAACACTTCGGGATGGGAAACATTAAATTAAAAATTAATTTAGAACTGGGAATTGTTTAATGTTCGGAAGCAAACCGCCGTGGCATACTTCAGGTACTACCCTGATGCCTGAGGGAGGTTAGTTCCAGCCAAGTGACACATTCATTTTGCACTAGACAATAATTTATATCTATGCGTTGATTTTTGTTTAACTGCGTTTGTTCTAATGAATGTGTATGTATTCCATAACGTGCTGACGTAATTATGTATTTGTTTATATAAGGAAGCTGTGTAGAACTCTTGACTAGCTGAGAAATGTTGAGCTTTGCAAACTGTCTGCTGCATGGAGTTAGTTACACAAAAACAGCCTTGTGATTTCTGTTTATGTGGCATTATTTGTTATGATTATTTTTTTAAATAAGTTTTGTGTTAGAATGTGGGAAGAATCGGCCGTGGTCTCTTTTAATAGACACCCTGTTATTTTCTGGAAGCATGGAGGAAAACGACGAAAGTCATAAAGAGCATGGAAATGTGGAATGTTTTATAGATAATGCGTAAAAGATCATGTGGCAGGAAAACTTCATGACTTGTTTTGTGTTTCCCCACAACAATATTTCTGTTAAACTTGAAAAAAAACATCACCTGAATTGTCAATTTGAGCCACTTGCTTGATGGATTTACGTCTGATTTGTTTAACGACGTATGGGGAAGAGGAGAGGTGTATAGAAGGTTTGTGGGAAAAAAACCCGAAAGAAAGAGATCATTTGCAAGACCTAAACATAGAGGAAAAGAAAATATTAGAATCGATCTTAAAGACGCGTATTTGGAGGGCGTGTGCTGGATTGATCTGGATCAGGATAGGGGCAATTAGCGGGAGGTTTTGAACCAGTAATGGATGTTCCGATTCCCTAAAATTAGCCTGCAAATTTCTTGGTTAGCTGAGGAAAGTTAAGCTTTTCAATAACTCTTCTGCTTGGAGTTAGTTACACAAAAAAAGCCTTGTGATTTCGGTTTATGTAGCATTGATTGGTAGGATTATATTTTGCATAACGTTTGCGATAGAATGTGGGAAGAATCGTCCGTGGTCTGTTTTAATAGACACCCTGTTATTTTCTGGAAGCATGGAGGAAAACGACGAAAGTCATTAAAAAATTAAGCGGTTTTGGGGCTTACTTGCAAACATCCAGCATTCCAAAATCGGCGCAGTATTGTTAACCCACTCGACTACGATCTTCAGCAGTACTGAAAGACGTCTTTAACAGATACTGGAATATTTTCCCAGTTTTTACCTTAAACGAAGACGCAGGACGTTAATGAAATCGGTGCTGGAGGAATAGGACTCCAGTTATATACAAGATGAACACACTTAGATCATAAGGAAACAATGGTCCTTATGATGACAACCTCCACACCGCATCCACCTTCATTTCACTCTTATAAACACCGGCAATAAGGAAGTTTGTCGAGGTAATCTGTCACAACATTCCACTTTATCTAGCGTAAATCTTTGGGTTTTTTTTTGTGCCGAAGCTCCAGTTTCTAACATTGCAATCTCCGCCTTAATACCAAGATTCCCATTTAAAATTCCACTGTGAAGGAAATTTCTAAAGGAATTGATTTACCCCTTACTCCCCAACCCCTTTCCCAACATTGCTATAAAGTAGTCTCTACCAGCACCATTTCCAATCCCCTTTAACCAACCCCCTTCAGGTTCTTCACATCAACATTTCTCCACGTTTATTTCCACCCCTCGTTTCAGAATACCGGTTGTAAGGAGAGGAGGAATTCCTGGCCTCACAGTAAGGCTGTCAACTTGACGCTTTTTCTTTAAGTGTGGGATTTGAGGGAAGTAATTTCCTTATCAATAAAGTCCCTAATCGTAAAATACTCTACACTTACAGTATATGAAAATTATCTTTTATTCGTTCCTGATTCAAATATTGACTCTGGAATCCTTATTTTCATGCTCCTACCGACGTAACTGCCTCTCCAGAATTACGGTGTGTTAGTGTAACAGAATGGGACAACATAGCAACACCAGAGAAGTAAGCAAAATTTTTTAGGTTCTTCCGGGTTTCCTGTGCATTTGCGATACCTCCTCTTCTTGCTACATGTCTCGCCCATGTTATCCCTCTGTTAATATTGTTATTATATGAAGGAAAAATGTTTGGAACTGTGCCTTAACTTACTGGTGCTTACTCAATTATTATACCAACCACTGCACATATATAAAATTTATAAAATTTACATATTAAAACATTAAAAATTCTCCGACATGTTTCGGTCCTAGGACCATCATCAGGGAACTTTATCGTCCTTGCTAAAATCACACTAAAAAAAGTCACATTAGTTTCGCTGTACCAGTTGGGTATTGTGGCAGCATGCTGCCACAATACCCAACTATTTATAGTGTGACTTTAGCAAGGACGATAAGGCTCCTTGATGATGGTCCTAGGACCGAAACATGTTGGTGCATTTTTAATGTTTTAATATTTTAGTGTGTAAATTTTACAAAATTCTATATATGTGCAGTAGTTGGTATAATAATTGAGTAACTCGACAACATGCACGGTGTAACAACGAAAATTCCTGGTGCTTAATTAAAAACATGGATAACGATGTTTATGTGGTTCATTTTTTGACAGATGCTGGGTGACTTGAAAATAATGCCGTGGGTTAGTCGAGATGCTTTCCCGGAATTATTCTGGACGGACTGAACAAAAACTCACATCCGAGTAAAAGTGCAGAACGTTGTAACTATACCGAACTGATCGGGTAATTTACGTTTTGAGTGATTTTAGCCACGAAGTAGCTGGGAATTGCCGTCTTCTGAGTTATTAGGCATCGAGTAGTGGTAATATCTTACCGACAATTTTTGGGAAAGCTTTTGGATTCTTGACACCTGAAGATGAGACCGATCGATTGTCCCGAAACGTCGGTAATATAATGTCACTACTCGCTCCGTAATGAACCAGAAGATCGCATTTTTTTATCTCTTCAGTTTATTTGGCACTATTGGCGCTGACGGTGAGCCGGCGGTGAGGTCACTGTGAGCTCACGGTCTGTTTGGGGAGAACTCACGATCAGGTTACGGAGAGTTCACGATCAGGTCAAATTTGGTTCACGGTCTCGTTACGGTCAGGTCAGAGTCAGTTCACGGTCAGGTCGCGGTAAGCTCACGGTCAGGTCACGGTCAGGTCAACCAGACTGCTCATATGGATGCATTAAAAAATACCATAGAAGTCTTCCTGAAGATGAATACTTGGATGTTCGAAACGTGTCGAAGACACTATAATTAAATTAAAAGAGTAATGTAAATAGTACGCGTTTTGTTGGTTCTTATTACATAATTAAATAGATATATCTGAATCAGCTTAACGAAGCAATAATATATCTGTATTTAATTTTATATTTTTTAAAGTAAAATACTGTATGTGTTTTTGATGCAAGTCATCAGAGTTGTGCATTTATCGAGATCCTTAAACGCTGCATATGTATATATATATATATATAAGTTCAGGCAATTTGACATTCAGGTGACCGTGCATCGTGATACATTCTTATGATAAAACCAACTAGATGCACTAATTTCTCAAATTTATTTTTGGAATAAAACTGTATGACATATACCATTGCTGTGTTTACAGTGAAAAACTCCTGGTAATGGACGGAGTAACTGTCCGAAACATGTAGACTTTTATTCCAAACATTAATTTGAGAAATTAGTACCTTTAGTTATTTTATTATAAGAATAAGTCCAGGCAGTGACAACACACTGAACTAATTCTTAGCTTTTAATCAAGGAAAGTGGATAATAAATGAAGATCTAAGCCCAATAAAAAGCTTACAATAAAATGACAAAACATAAGGTAGTGTGTTGCTACTCAACTAGCCCATTACGAAGGTATAATGGCAGGGTAGAAATAGAAAAGTTATTTATCTCAGTAATTAACCAACTTGATGCACAAAATTTTTGTTTTACAATAAGTTTATTTCATGCCTCTACATGTTTCGAGCACCTGTGCTCATCATCAGGAGGTCAAAATTGCATTATAC
>Ga0123354_10016729_pt1 | contig 11491 bp, 8 predicted proteins | sample TergutLab28metaG_2_FD_97872 | JGI IMG/M metagenome (GOLD analysis project Ga0123354, IMG submission 97872) | Labiotermes labralis P4 segment gut microbial communities from Petit-Saut dam, French Guiana - Lab288 P4 | ecosystem: Host-associated > Arthropoda: Insects > Digestive system > Gut ... | reverse complement strand
GTACAGTAGAGCTATACCTCTACTCCCCCTATGGGCCGTACGGCCTGTACAGAGCCTCAGTGCCTGTACAGTAGAGCTATACCTCTACTCCCCCTATGGGCCGTACGGCCTCTACAGAGCCTCGGTGCATGTACAAGGGTGCACTTTCCCGTACCTCTTACCATGCCTCTCCTAGCAAGAGTGACAATGAAACTAAAGTGAAGAAAAAGCTAAAGCAAAACACTTAATGCTGTGTTGAGCAGAACTGACGCTGGTTCGCTGCAATTATTAGAGATACACAGGTTTTGAATAACATAAAATGTAAACCTTATGTATATTGGACCGTGCATCAATGTGATAGTTGAAGAATAAGAGACCAACTTGATGTCACTAGTTATTAAGTTTTATTTCACTTCTATGCTCAACATGTTTTGGACATTAATACATCCATCATCAGGAGCCTGCGACTTTTCTATTGAATCACCACATTGGTCATGTGTTCTGTAAAGATGGAGGTTTTTAGCATTAGTGTAAATTATAGTATATAGAGATGAATGCTTGGTGTGATGTGTTTAGTCGCTTTGTTGCAGTTGGTACGCTTGTTTCTGTTGGTGTTGTTTCTTCTGGTATTTTCTGCTTATAGATTATGTGTTCTTATGTGTGCAGTGTGTTTTATTGGTTGATTGACGATGCTTTGCTAATGTACCCTGGTGTTGTGTGTTTGAGATCGCTCCTACCTTGTTTCAATGTGTGTTGGAATTTTGATGTGGCTGGGTTGGGGTGGTATCCATGTAGCAGGCTGAAGCACAACTGGTCTCTTCATGTGGAGTGCACAGGCTGGGGGTTAATGACCGTTTTGAATAGGGGGTTTATTTTTATAGAACACACGACCAATGTGGTGATTCAACAGAAAAGTCGCAGGCTCCTGATGATGGATGTATTAATGTCCGAAACATGTTGAGCACAGAAGAAGTGAAATAAAACTTAATAACTAGTGACATCAAGGTCTCTTATTCTTCAACATTAAATGTATCCAGTCCAATATTTCTTTCCCTGACTCACAATAATAAGTGAAAAATAGCCTTGTGGACCCTTAGGGGGTCTGCTGATCACTGTTTGAGAACCATTGCTGTATCACTCATATTAAACTGTAGGTCTCCTCTTGGGCATCATGAGGGTAACAGAGATGGATTGTCTGCCCTTGCATAGATGTGCAGAGGCAAGAAAGTCAACATAGACAAACAGCATATATCACCAGTCAGGTCAATACAACCAACAGACATCACCAGTAATGTCAACACAGTTACATAACAAACATCTCCAGTAAGGTAAACACAAACAACAAACATCTCCAGTAATGTCAGCTTAAACAACAAATAACTCTGGAAAGGTTCATACAAACAGCAAATAAATCCAGCAAGATCTTAACAAACAAAAAATAACTCCAGCAAGGCCTACACAAACATCATTTAACCCCAATAGTGTCTACAGAAACAACAGATAACCCCAGCAACGCCTACACACTCAGACAAACAACCAAAACACATCCTGTAAGACTTGCATTAGACAGTCTAACAATCTGGTGTCATTGCAGAATTTGGAAAGGGATTGGCGATCCTGAGTTTGACATTGCGCGCGGCACACTGAACATCATCTACAATCAAACGCTCTTCATCGTCGGATTCTACTTCAGTCCTCTGCTGGCACTGGTCATTGTGCTCAAGATGTTTGTCACATTTTATATAAGGAAGGTGAGATAATGTGCTGTTGCAGTGCCTATGGATCACATGTGTAGTCTTTGTGTGATATTAACTCACTCACCCCCCCCCCACCCACTTTGGACGACGCCCAACAACACATGCACTAAGCTAACGACGATCAGCCAACAGTGAGTTAACACTCTTAACACACGAACTATATAAACCCCTACCATGGTGTACATGGAAGACTAAATATCGTCATGATTGACTAACCACGCCAAACTTCGATCAATAAATCCCATTAGTCCACATAGTGAACAACTCTAACACGGAGACAACGACCATTCCATATGCTGCACATCTACCACTACACACGCTGCACACACACACTAAAAACCTCAGAGTGTAATACTATCATAATGGTATTTTATACCAATTTTATCACATTCTCTATTTTAGTATATATTGAGCTGTAAACCACTGGATCCTGCAGGTAGTACTACCGCATGTAAAAAAGGTAAATCAGTCCCATTACAGGCCTGGACAGGCCCAGAGGGTTCTTAGGAAGTTAAGGTTCCCAGATTTCGTGACAACGGCACAGGATGGTGGTAAGGTTGTCAGCCTTACGCACCGGCCACCTTTACCCCCAGGAAATGCTCCTGGTACTCATTTCTGTTAGAGGCTGAGTCAACTCCAGGGCCCTAGTGCGATCGAAGGATTATGTCAATGAAAAACGCACTGACACCAGCTGGGATCGAACCAGCGACCTTCCAATTTGTAGCACAACACCTTAACCATTGTGCCACCTCGGTCCCCACTACCGCATGTACCTTGTCTAATTACCATTATTTTATATAGACTGATGATGCCCCTCTAGGGTCAAAACATGTTGCTCAGTTGATATTTGCATAATAAAAACACTGCACCACATTGTTGTGTAATGACGGTCAAATAAAGAATACTATTACGCGTACACACAACGGGATGGGAAAAACCCCAGTTCTGAAGATGGAGCTGGCATTCGGAGATGTTGGAACTTCTTTGCTGTACAGTACAGTGTGTTATCTATAAGACGGTAATGTTAATAATAATAATACTGAATGTAATAGAGACGTATATTAGGTCGAATGGTAGTACATATTGATAAACACATAAGAGCACATTATACTATGCTTACGATGTACAGGATGAGTCTCTCACTAGAGGCCCCAAACTATTGTCTATAAAAAATTATGTTATTGAGATAGTGACTTGAAAATTTATATACACATACCAGGAATGATGCAAAACAGGACCTGCTCATAATCGATGCTGAAACAGGTCTCCTTTCACATCCAAGCACACTTTAATGTGTTTCTCCAAATTCTGGAATACTTTTCCCAAAGTGTTGACATTGACAGCTTGATCTCTTGGCGTATAGCATCTTTGAGTTGTTCGATTGTGCGGGGTGTATTTTTGTACACTTTGCCCTTCAGTAGGCCCCAAAGAAAGAAGTCGGCAGGCGTTAGATCGCCTTCCCCTTGTCTAACTTTTTAACCAATTTCCGGATGCAACACTTCGATGGTGCACATTCTTTCACCAAATTCCGTTTGAAACGCCGTCTGGCATGCTTTAAATGAACCTGTTTGCCAGTATTTATGAATGAGAAACCTGCACTGTTCGACTGTATACATAGAAAATAGTTTGGGGCCTCTAGTGAGAGACTCACCCTATACATAATTTGATGATATCTTAGCAATTGATCAGGTTATAAGGAATGTAATTGATGTCCTAGTTTTAGTCTCTACCATTCAATATTTTGCTTATACAGATTCATGCAATATGTGTGTGCTTTTTATTCACAGATTTCTTAAACAGGGTGTATCTAATATGATTTGACAAATTTCTGGAATGAGTTCCTCGCACCAAAACAAGTTAACATCAGTTTATGTTCGCACACATTTAGCTTTCAAAGTACAACCCAACAGCATGTTGATCTCGGTCTTTTTTCGCATTACACTTCCTAATACCATTTGTAATCGCAGCAATAGTATTAATTCATTCGCTTCTTCTTCTTCTTCGTCAGTAGGGCCCGTGGCTAATGCCACAGATGTACTGCAGCCTAGTAGGCTTACAGTACTCACCTTATCCCCCCCACCTGTTTGGAGTCCCCACATTCACCGCCAGGTACCTCCACGTCCACAACGATAGGAGAGATCCTCGTAGCGAAAGGTGGAACTGTGTGGGCGAGAATTAGCCGGTAATTTTGCCTGAAATTGCGACTTCCACGTCAATTCAGGGATCTTTTACATGCCGCAAATCTGCGACATGGGACCCACGGCTTTCCTTCCCTTCCGAAGGAAGGCGTGCTGAGGATTTTTTTGCCCTGAAAAATCCTGACGGCTTCAGCCCGGTTTGAACCCGCGAACTTGGGTACTTCAAGGCAGCACGCTACTCCCAGACCACCAAAGCCACTATTTTAATTCACTTACTATTTCTGCACCAAGCAGGATCAAATAATCCACTAGGATTAAACAAAAATACAGATAAAATCCCATTCCACCCTTACTTTACAGTAAAGGATATCTTAGTATTCACTGTCACTCATAATACTAACAGTATTAACCCTAAAAGAACCTTACATCTTGAGAGATCCAGACAACTTCACCCCAGCAGATCCCCTAGTGACACCAGTACACATCCAACCAGAATGATAGTTCCTATTTGTGTATGCAATTCTACGATCAGTCCCAAATAAACTAAGAGGAGTTATCGCCCTAGCTATGTCAATTGCCATTTTATTCATTATCCCAACAAAGAAATCAAAATCTGTGGGGATACATGAACAGCCTAGTGTAATCACTTCAACTGAAAATGAACAGACACTCGAACAGTGCATTTTTTATGTCTGACAAACCGTTTGCAGCTGACCGGTACCTTTGAAATGGTGCAACTGTCTATGATCAGACATGTCCGTATGTGCGCTGATTCAGTTGGAGGACTTTTTGAGCATTTTTTGTGAATTGTGACTTGATAAACAATGAGAACTCAACAGTTACTGAATTGGAAGTGTGCATCGAAGTGTATTACCTCAGTTGTAATGAGAATATTTCACTTGCAATCTGAGGCCACTGATTTCCTGACATATGTTTGTGTGAACTTTGTGATGTATTTTGGGACTGTGCATTATGATATACATGTGCGTAATAATAACCAACAAAAATGCACACTTTTTTTCAATAATGATCTAATTCAATTATATTGCCTTTGACATGTTTTGAGCAACCAAGTGTTCGGTCCTCAGGAAGACTTGTACATGCAGTTTTGTGGTATGTTTTCATGCGTCCATATAAGCAGGCCAGTCGATGTCGGCACATGTTTGATGCAAACACGTCCCGACATCGTCCTGACTGCTTATATGGATATGTGGAAATATAGCATAAAACTGCACGTACAAGTCTTCCTGAGGACGAACACTTGGATGTTCAAAACATGTCAAAGACGCTATAATTAAATTAGAATATTAATGTGAACAGTGTGCATTTCGTTGGTTCTTATTACATATGAACATTTTTCTTTCTTCTGATGTTAAGAATCCACTCTTGAAGTTTGTCCAGACATTTTTGATACACCCTGTATTACAAAATACACACTTCACCTCTACTGATCTTTAATCAATGATGTTGCACAGAGATTACATGCAAGTACTGCCAACATTCAAAATATTAAAAAATTGAATAAAAATTCCTGCATCATAATTAAGTATTCAGTAGTAATGAAGGTAAAAGGTAAATCAGTCCCATTACAGGCCCGAGGTGCCCAGAGGGTTCCAGGAAGTTATGGTTCTCACATTACGTGACCATGGCCCAGGATGGTGGTAACGTCAGCCTTATGGTCCGGCTGCTTTCACCCCCCAGAAATACTCCTGGTACTCATTTCTGTTAGAGGCTGAGTCGACCCCAGGGCCATAGTGCGATCGGAAGGATTATGTCAATGAAAAATTCCAGTGACACAATCTGGAATCGAACCAGTGACCTTCCGATTTGTAGCACAGCACCTTAACCACTGTGCCAACACAGTCCCCAATAATGAATGTAAAATTACATAAATTTCATTACATTTATCAGATCACATAGTGGACGTGAAGATGAGTCTTGAAATGTGTCTGTTTTCAGATGTCAGATTCAGAGATTTTAAGACACCGTATTTTGTCATTTCAGCTTGGTCTCTTGCACAGCTGTCAGCCATCAACGAGACCTTGGCGTGCTGCTCAGACACAAACACTCTTCCTTGTCTTGTCTTTTGTGGCAAGTCTCATTGCTCTTATACTGCTGGGTTACATCGTCACACAGTAAGCAGACTTACCACCCTCTTGTGCTAAAAATCTCAGCCTAGACGTTAGACCTAGTGGCTCTGCGAACCGTTTGTCTCAACCAATATCAGAGCTTTTTGACGACCGGGTCTTCTCCTAAAAAGACCAATGTATATGGGGTTTAGGTGGGGACACCTGAAGGAATAAACCACTTGGCAGACCTAGACATAAATGAGAGGACAATATGAAAATGGGTTTTTTTTTTAATTTTAAATTCATGGTTTCAATACTCCTGATAATGGGTGCTGCAACACCCAAAACATGTAGAGTGACTTTGCAGTAAATAAATATCTGCATACTGTTACATCTGGTTGGATTTTTACTAACACTGAAAATGGGGCTTAAAGAAATAGAATGGGGTGGGGTGTGTGTACTGGTATCATCTGCCTTATGATTGGGAAAAGTGGCTGTTTCTCGTGAACATGGTAATGATCTTGTGAATAACTAAAAAATGCTATGTTTTCAGCCAGACGCAATTTTGCTCGTGACCGAAAAGTTAGCTTTTTTTTCTCGAACGAGCTATCCGCTATGAGACATACTACATTGTGTTCTCTATAGCCTTTTGAAGGAGAGTGGTGATAATGTGTACCACCTGTTTAACATTCACATACTCCACATTTTGCCCACACAACGAATGGGTATGTTTTATACGATTCTCACAATGAGTGGTGTGCGGCGTACGTCATTACTTTATATTGTCCTGTTTTATGTATTTGAGATGTAAGGCCTAGCCACTGCTGACAACAGGGAAGTTAGTTTGCATCTGGTTCCTGACCAGAAGTTGGTTTAGCTGAAGTAGCGACTAATGTATTATTGATAATAATTCTTTTGAAAGGGTGGAACAGTTCAAATATTTTGGATCAACCTTAACGAATCAAATTTCTATTCAGGAGGAAATTAAGAGCAGATTGAAGTCAGGGAATGCTTACTATAATTCGGTGCAGAATCTTCTGTCTTCCAGTTTGCATTCCAAAAATTTAAAGATTAAGATATACAGAACTATAATTTTGTCTGTTGTTGCGTATGGGTGTGAAACTTGGTCGCTCACACTGAGGGAGGAGCATAGGCTGAGGGTGTTTGAGAATAGGGTGTTGAGGAGAATATTTGGGCCCAAGCGGGATGAGGTGACAGGGGAGTGGAGAAAACTACATAATGAGGAACTTAATGATCTGTACTCCTCACCCAATATTGTTTTGGTGATAAAATTGAGAATAATGAAATGGGCAGGGCACGTAGCATGTGTGGGCAATGAGAGAGGCACGTACAGGGTTTTGGTGGGGAAACCTGAGGGAAGGAGACCACTTGGGAGACCGAGGCATAGATGGGAGGATAACATTAAGATGGATCTTCAGGAAGTGGGATGTGGGGGGATGGACTGGATTGAGCTGGCTCAGGATAGGGACAGGTGACGGGCTCTTGTGAATGCGGTAATGAACTTTGGGTTCCATAAAATGTGGGGAATTTCTTGACTGGCTGAGAACCAGTTAGCTTCTGAAGAAGTACTCTGCTCCATGGAGTGAGTAAGTAAGTAAGTAAGTGACACATGTATTAGATTGGAGATTACTCTGATTGTAGTCACTGGTGGTGACAGTTGTGGAAACTGGGTCTGCAGAGGTAAGATAACAATGAAAGTTAACAAAGGGAACAGGCACACTTATCTGGTAGATTTAGAACTCATGTCAGATGGACGTTCAAATAAGATTGTATATAAGTTGACTTAACTTAATTATCAACCAACAAATGCACTTACATAAATGAACACATTAAAAGCTTTAAAATCGCTCTGACATGTTTCGATCCTTCGATCATCATCAGGGAGCTACGTTGTTCCTTGCTAAAGTCAATTTAAAAACATTCACAAAATTCCTATGTATTAACAGGGTGCTGTGGCAGCATGTCGTGTTGTGTAACAGTGCATTCCCAACAACACACTATTACACAACATAACATGCTGCCACAACACCCTGTTAATATAAAGGAATTTTGTGAATGTTTTTAAATTGACTTTAGCAAGGAACAACGTAGCTCCCTGATGATGATCTTAGGATCGAAACATGCCGGAGCGATTTTAAGTGTTTTAATTTTTTATTTTATGTAAGTGCATTTGTTGGTTGATAATTAAACTAATTCTATGAAATGCATGGTGCAACAATGAGGATAGTTGATGTAAGTTTTACTATCAAAGTACCTTTGCACTGATAGGAATACGTACATATATTTCTAAAAATACATTCTGTCAATAGACCTAAAGGTTGAAATTACAAATTTTAAACTGGCATGATTTTAAATAAACACTATGGGATCCCATAAAGTATGTACACACTTAATGTACCTCCGTATAGTAAATATTGGCCTGAGGATGGTTTGGTAAAGCATGCAGCCACAACAGTGTGTTATTGACTATATTGATATTGTGTTTAGACAGAATAAACTGCTTTATTTCATATGCTGGTGTCATTTAAGTGAGCCGAAAGGAAGGGAGTAGTGACCGTTGCCACCTAGGATAATATCCCCGTGTAACACTGACGGTTAGGTGAGGTTACAGGAAGTGGCGGACAGTGATTGTCGGATAATACTTTTGTCATGTCTCTCTCTCTCTAACCCTGACTATTTTCAGAGTGGAGTCGTCTGCATGCGGTCCTTTCCAGCACTACAGTTACCCATACGGTGTGATACTGGATGTGTTCCAAGTGACTGGTGACAGTAATGGCTTCCTGCTGTTTATCAGGTTTATAACGAAGCCTGGAGTCATAGGTGGAGTCCTGTTGGCTATGTGGTAAGTTCCCAACAGGTACCAGCTGAGTAAGTTACCTCTGTGCAGTATGAGGGTGTGTGGAGTCTTACCTCTGTTCCACCCACATGATTTTGTGATATGGCATGGACTTAAGCATGTGATGAAGAATGTAAGAATTGGGGTTTTCCCCAAGATGGCTGCTGGGAAATTAATCTTTGTCAGTTAGTGAGTAGTTCTGGAGGTTTTGAAGTGTCATAGTGCCTTCATTGTATTCCGGCTGAAGCAGTTTGAAGGTGTGTATCAGCAAAGTGTGCTGATTGAATGTGCACAGCGCCCTAAGAGTACAGGGAGACTCACCAAGGGCACTTTGTACATGGGTAGAATTGTCTGTTGTATCTGCAGCACGGGCAGTCAGGAGGTGCCTTATTAACGTTCCGTCATATCTCGAGCCAGCTGAGTCTCGATTTTTGTTTGTAGAGCACAGTTTCGGTGTTATCTTCCATTTTGCAAGTAAATCATAACAAATTACCTCGTCTGTTGTTCCTATGAAATCTTTTTGATCTTTATTAGTTCCTCTGCTCCCTTCTTTGAAACGGCAGTCTGACGGTGCCCATTCTTGTTTAGCAGCACTAACGTACGTATCACATGTTGCAGCAGGATCAGTAAGTAAATTTGATCACAAGTTGGCTTGACAGTCAGTACTGTGCTTGGTGAGAAAGTTGGGTTGTTTGTACATGTGACCGAGTGTTGTTGTACTAGTAGCTGGTTGTAACAGCCTGGGCATTTTGGGGGGACAACGGAGAATTTGATGCAAGTTATCATTAGGCAGGCCAAGGGGGAAATTGGAGGATAACATTAGGATGCAGTATCTATTATTTGTACCAATAAATGCACATTTATATAGTACAAAATTATATTAGAAACGCTCATACATGTTACAGTGCATCTGCGCTGTCTTCAGGGAGCTTTGATATTGCACTTCCAGAAGGACCGAAACATGTAGGAATGTTGGTAATATAATTTAATATTTTAATGTGTGTGGGTGGGTGTGTGTCTGTCTGTGTGTGTGTGTGTGTGTGTGCGCATGTGGGTATGCATGTGTGTGTGTGTGTGTTTTTTTTTGGCACAAATAATAAATATTTTTTATGTTTGTGTGACCATGCATCTGTGATACAACAGTATAAACAACCGACTAGATGCAGCAATAACAATTTATTAATAATTTCAATCAGCTCAACATGTTTCAGGCGATAATTTCGCCCATCCTCAGGAGCACCAGACTGTGTTTACAGCTTGTGGTATAACACACTGGCGATGCTGCTTGCTGGTGACACGTTTGACTTCCACCTCAACCTTGTCACCAGCAGGCAGCTTTTTCGGTGCATTATACCACAAGCTGTAAACACAGTCTGGTGCTCCTGAGGATGGGCAAAATTATCGCCTGAAACATGTTGAGCTGATTGAAATTACTGATAAGTTGTTATTGTTGCATATATTTGGTTGTTTATATTATTGTAAATAATAAATAATTAACAATAATAATGCACAGTATGTACATAAAAAAATTAGGATGCATCTTAGGGAAATAATATGTCATGAATGGGGGGTGGATGGAACTGGCTCGGGATCTTCTTCAGTGGGAGGCTTTTGTGTTAATGATGCTGAAATTATTAACTGAATTTCTAGACAGTTCGTTTGCTGCTTAGTCAGTTGGGTGACCGGTTGCAACGAAGTGATGTGTGTTGCAGTGTCGGTGTGTACTACTTGCGCGCGAAGTATCTTGGGTACGAGGGGATGGTGTGCCATCTGAGAGAGATGCTGGCTTTGGAAGCGAAGGACAAGGAGTTCCTGCTGAACAAAATAACGATGGTCACAGAGAACTGTAAGTGATGCAGCTTAGAATCTTGACACTTGAGGCCTCCTTGGCTGAATTTTGGCGCAACCTGTTCCGTCATGTCTGCAAGTAACCACCACACAAAATACGGGATCGGTTCTGATTATTGGTGCTATTGGTAAGGTAAAGTTCACCATAGAACAGGCCATGAAGGCCCAGAGGGGGAGTAGAGGTATAGCTCTATTCTTTCTTTAACCTCGGCGCTAGATGGGGTGGGTGGTCAATGCCACGCCCTGGCCGCTCTACCCCTGGGAAAGAGACCCCGTTCCCATCATACAGAAATTTGGGTGGGCCCCAGGGCCGGTCCAGACATTTGCGGAAAATCTCATCCCCCACCGGGATTCGATCCCTGGACCGCCCAGTCTGTAGCCACTTGCTATGCTGACTGAGCTATAGTGGCCCACGTGGTGCTACTGTGTATTGTCCGTAAGTTTTGTGTCTGAGATTTCACGCTTCTGCCTGCGGTGTAACTGAGGACTTTGCTGTTCGTGGTTGTTATGCATTTTATGTTGGTAGTTGTCTGCCATGCTAAATGATTTGTACTCCTCACCCAATATTGTGCGGGTGATAAAATTGAGAAGAATGAGATGGGCTTGGCATGTGGCGCGTATGGGTGAGGAGAGGGGGTGTATAGGGTCTTGGTGGGGAAACCGGAGGGAAAGAGACCACTGGGGAGACCTAGGCGTAGATGGGTGGATAATATAGGATGAATCTCCAGGAGGTGGGATGTGGGTATATGGACTGGATTGGGCTGGCCCAGGATAGAGACAGGTGGCGGACGCTTGTGAGTGCGGTAATGAACCTTCGGGTTCCGTGAAATGTGGGGAATTTCT
>Ga0123354_10016728_pt1 | contig 11491 bp, 8 predicted proteins | sample TergutLab28metaG_2_FD_97872 | JGI IMG/M metagenome (GOLD analysis project Ga0123354, IMG submission 97872) | Labiotermes labralis P4 segment gut microbial communities from Petit-Saut dam, French Guiana - Lab288 P4 | ecosystem: Host-associated > Arthropoda: Insects > Digestive system > Gut ... | reverse complement strand
ATAAACCAACATTGTATGATGGAGAGATTTTGATTGATTCAATAAAATATACGGGTAATGCACCTTATGCAAAAGTGGTGTTCAATTATACTGATTTACCGAATGCTTTAGGCAGGAATACTTGTTTTGTAGGCGGTGTAGGAATACCGCAAACAAGATTATTAGAAACTATTACGGTATATTATAAAGATACGGTTGTACGTAAGTATCAATTTAGTTATAATTTGAATGATGTGGGAGAGCGTACTGCCCACCTGAAAGAGGTTGTATTATATGGCGAAAGCGGAAACGCCCAATTTAATGCAACCGCCATTACGTGGGGAGAACAAAATACAGGCATAGAAGATAAAATACTTACAGAGGTACCTAATGGCACATATAAATATATTACCGGAGATTTCAATGGGGATGGATACACAGATATTCTTATTTATGGCATGGGAGGTGATAAACTTTGGTGGGAACTCTATCGAAATGATCGTAACGGATTTTTCTCATGGTGGCAACATGGAACACATGCTCTTTACAGCTGTTTTTATGCGTATGACTTAGATATGGATGGATCTGATAAACTCATTATTGGAGAATACGATAGAATTGGCAATAATGGAGATATCGTGTGGAAATTTAGAAAATTGTCATTCAACACCTCCTCCTTTACCCAAGAATCTTTAGGTGAAGTTAGAAATTTTAAAGAAGCTTATTTTGGAAGATTTCATGATGATGGCAAACATGATATGGTATTTCTTTGTGGCAAAATGAATAAGGTTATATGGCCTCAAAGGATGGAGTATCAGATAGTAAATATATCAGGAACTTCATTGCAATCGTTTTTTACTGCTTCTGAAGATAGCTATTTTAAAATTCATATTGCAGATCTCAATGGGAATGGTAAAGATAATATTCAAGTGATATGGGAAGGAGGAGGTAACGAGACTGCATACACATATGAACATCAATCTAATAAACTTAATCGTGTTCATACCAATGGTTTTCCAACCCAATGGCACCATGTATATTATGGCGATTTTAACGGTGACGGCGTTCAAGATGCGCTGGTGTTTGTTGGCAGTGACAACCCATATGAAGGTAAGTGGCTTTTGCATACGGGAGCAGGTGATTATGGGTTCAGGTATTCTGATCCTGTACAAGTTATGCCATTGAATGTAAGTCGTGATAAGAACAGTTCTGAACCCCTGTGGCCTGTTTTGATTGCCGATATTAACGGAGATGGAAAAGATGAAATCATTCAAGGTGTTTATCTTGGTGACGACGTAAAAAAAACCAGATTAGATTTTTATTCTCTAAGTAATTTTTTAGATAATGGAACATGCGATATAAAACGCGACTCAATTGTCTTAAATAATGAATGGGGCTATAGTAAAGATTTTTTTAGAGGCGATTTTAATGGAGACGGTAAAGTTGATGTTTTTATACGAACTCTCGAAAATCTAAAAATAGTGTACCCTAATAAAACCGAAGAATATGAATTTGTCCAAAAAATTACCGATGGAATGGGCAAAAAGATAGAATTAAATTATAACCACAAATATTTCAAAGCTCCTCAAAGAAAACTTTTCCTGTCTGTAGTAGATTCTTTAAAAATGCCGAATGGAATAGGAGGGCAGAATACATTGTTATATGATTATGGATTACCGGAATATAGCTTTCTAAGACGAACATTTTTAGGGTTTAAAGATTTTATTTGTTATAATACTCAAGAAAACAAAAAAATATTTAATGAGTTTGGATATGAAGGCTATAATAAGTATTCAATGTTGGTACCTTTAAGACAGACTATCTCCGTTAATAATGGAAGAATAAGCAAAACAGAGTATAATAATGTATTGAAAGATTTAGGTGACCGTTTTGCATTCGAATACAATATAATAACGGAATTTAACTCTCTCGCCAAGACAGTTACCTTAACTTGTAATTATTTAAATAATGCCGGCAGATTGGTAAAAACATGGAAAAGAATCGGCGAATTTAGCATTAATGGATCTTATTGGGATCCACCCTCAACTTGGCCGTATGCCGATTCAACGACTTATGAATATAAAAGCCTCTCTCTTTCCGCTACCGATACCTGCCAGAAAAAAACAGTTCCAACTCAAATTCTTACCACCCAACAGTATGGAACTACCGGCGTTGCAGTTACCAATACGCTTACTTATGAGTATTACCCAAGCACAGGCTCAAATAAAGGGCGTTTATACCGGAAACAACAGGCAAATACCGATGGAGTCGTCACTTTCACTTACAGTAATTACACCCCAGCCGGTTTGTACTGCGAAAAAACCGTTTCAGCAACTTTTATATCCCGAAAAGAGTTCTACGAATATGATAACAGTAACCGTTTTGTTACCAAAAGAAAAAATTATTTGAATCACGAAACTATAATGGAGTATAATTATAGTACAGGCAATAGAATTTCTGAAACCGACCCAAACGGATTAACCACTACCTACAGTTACGATACTTTTGGAAATCTTACACAAATTACCTATCCCGATGGTACTGTAACCAAAGACACAATATACTGGTTCTCAGCCTCAAATATACCAAATGCCCGATACTGTACTAAAACTACTTCTACCGGAAAGCCCGAATTAATTGTTTACTATGATATTCTCGGGCGTGAAATATTACGCAGGGATGACGGCTACTATTTTGAAACCCGCTACAACAACAAAGGGCAAGTAGAAAAAACTTCTTATCCGTTTAGCGTTCTTAACGACCCGAATAAGATTTGGCATGAATACACCTACGATAATTTGGGAAGAAAGAGTAGGGAAACAGCGCCTTATACTCATTTGCTCTATGAATACAATGAAAGAAAGGTAACCGTTACCGATAGCTTGCGCAATGTATCTTCTTCTAAAACTCACGACGCTTTGGGTAGAATAGTTAACGCTACCGACCATGGCGGAACCATAAATTATAATTATGATGTTGTAAACGAGAGTGGTAAAAGAAGACATCTAACCACTATTGCCACCAATGGCGCTACCACCCAAATAAAATCCGATTTAAGCGGCAACCGCCTTTCTATTACGGAGCCAAATGCAGGAGAAATTACTTCGGAGTACAACAGAGTAAACGAATTGGTGAAACAAACAGATGCAAACGGAAATATCACTACTTATCAATACGACGTACTGGGACGGGTTGTGGCAAAGCAAATTACAGGCTCCGGCGCTGCTCCGCTAAATATACAATATACTTACGATAACTATACTTCAAACAACAGGGGCAGAGGTAAAATTTACCAAATTGTTGTAAACGGCATAGTTGAAGAGAGTTTTTCCTACAACAATCTAAGTCGGTTATCGCAATTCAAGAAAGTGATTGACAACACTCCCCATACTTTCCTTTACAATTATACGCCGGCAGGGCAACTGCACACCCTTACCTATCCCTCGGGTTTTGCTGTAACCTACAACTACACCTCAAGCGGAAAGTTGAGCGCCATTCATCGTAGCTCCCATAACAATAACGACCTAATTTATAAGGTTATCTCCCGAAACGAATATCAACAGCCCCGAAGATGCGAATATGGGAACGACGTAACTACCAACCATACTTACAACACACACGGACTACTTACCCGCATTCAAATAGGTAAAAAAGTGTATGAGCCCGATAGTACCGGCATTAGTGATCCTGGTGATAGAGGCTTATATGAGCAACTCTATTTTACTGTGGACAGTACCATATTAAACTACCGCTACGCTTACGATACCAAAGGGTTAATGATTTCGCGCTCCGAAGGTGTTATAAAGCGTTTAGAAGAATATGAGTACGACCAATTAGACAGGCTTACCAAAGTTACTTCCGGCAGAATAGGAGAAACGGGAATCCCAAAAACGTTTTCCTACTATAACAATGGAAACTTTCTAAGCCATGCTGATGTGGGAATATATACCTACCAGGCGCCCGGAGTCAATGGCATTAAGGCACATGCCGTATCTGAAGTAGCGCCGGCAGGCAATAACGTTATTTCCGGCAGCAACTGTATGGTAACCTACAATTTCTTTAACCAGCCCACCCAAATTACAGAAGGAATTCACCAACTTGATCTTTCCTACGGCTCTAACCGGCAACGCAATAAAACAATAAAACACAAGAATAACAGTTTAGAATTTACGCGCTATTATATTGACAAGCGCTACGAAATGGAGATAGACCCAACAAGCAATCGGGAACGCCACTACCATTACATTTACGGCGACCACGGCGTAGTGGCATTGCACATTGCCACCACAGGGAGTAATTCTGCCGACACCATGTACTACATACACACCGACCACTTGGGGAGCTATTGCGCCATAACCAATGCCACCAAGAAAGTGGAGCAACGCAACTACTTTGACCCGTGGGGCAATTTTTTCCCTATACGTCTTACAAGAAGCGGTTTTGAGATTGAAGAAGCCGAAGCGCCACAAGATACAATAAGCTGGCAGGATCTTTCTACCATGAACTTTGCCCTTACCGACCGTGGGTTTACGGGACACGAGCACTATCCTCTCCTCAAGATTATTAATATGAACGGGCGGTTGTACGACCCGGTAATTGCCCGGTTTTTCTCGCCGGACAAGTATGTGGCGAATAGTACGTTTACGCAGGATTTTAACAGGTATACTTACGCCAGAAATAATCCGCTACACTATGTTGATCCTTCCGGAGACTTTATTGTATTTGCTATGCTGGCAGGGGCAATGTATGGTATGTTTCAGGCTATAAACATAAACGGTGGCTTTGATTTAGGAAAAGTAGTAGCAGGAGGCTTTATAGGAGCGGTAGCCGGTGGAGTGGGCGCAAGTGTGGGCGCAGGGGTAAGCGCCTCAATGGGTATCAACAGTGCGATGGGCTTTGGTGCTGGATTCGGCGCAGGAGCTATGGGCGGATTTGCAGGGGGATTTGCAGGTGGTATGATTTCCGGAACGTGGTTCTCATGGATGCAAGGCAACAGTTTTGGTACAGGTATTGGTGATGGAATGAGAGCAGGGCTAGTGTCAGGGTTAATTGGAGGAGCAATAGGTGGAATTACCGGAGGAATACAAGGGGCAAAACGACAAGGGATTTTACGAAGTGGCCTCAAAGAACTTGGAATAGATCCGAAGAATGCAATACCGGAATCCGAAAGAACCAGTGATTTTGCTAGGAGAGCGAGAAAAGCATGGTTTAAAAGTGCTAGCGATCCTAGTGGTGGCTATATAATTGATAAAGGAACTATGCTTGGAACCGATCCTGGTGGAGTAAAACCAGATTATATAAAAAATGCATTCGGCGAGAGAGTATTGTCTGGTGGATCAAGTATGTATCTTCATTACGAACATGCTTTTACAAGTCCAGAGCAATTGTTTCGTACGATGGGGCATGAATTAGTACATGTGTCACAGTATGCATCACTAGCGGGTACTTTAAAAAGTTTAGTAGATCAACCATTATTTGGGAATATGTTGGAATATCATGCTTATAATTATTCTAATACACTGAGTGGCTTTTCTACGAGCGGCCCTTTTTCACAAGCTGATATACAAAGGATGTTAAGTACATATCCTCAGTATTTTTGGTCAACATCAAGTTTCCCATGGATGTCTTCTCACTCATTTATATTCCCATTTTAACATGAAAGTCAAGACATTATTTTTCATTGCACTTTTTCTAAAATTTGCAATATTGAAATCGCAAGTAAATGTAGATTTTATAGAAAAAATCCAAAATTACAAAGAAGCGATCAAACTTACTACTTCTAACTTAATGTTTAATGATTTTATAGACACTTCAACGTTCAACATAAGAGCATATATGGAAATGTATCCTGCAATAAGAATAGGGAAAAAAGGCTATGTCTTTGATTATTATTATTATGATAATTTTTTAGACGGAAAACCCCATATTTATGTTAGAAATAAAAAGTTTAATCTCCTCAATCACATTAACAAAAATGCTGATAAGATAAAGTTGAAAGGAGAAGAAAGAGAAGATTTTATAAGAAGAAGTATTTACTGGTTTCTAAAAGACTCCTGTACTAAAGCCAATAGAAATGTTTTTCCTGAAGATATAGAAGAAGGATACCTTCAATATTTATATTTTTATGAATTTGGAGAATTATTTGCATTGAAATGGCATGCTAATTACGAAAAGAAAAAGGTTATTAGTACAAAGCAAGAACTTAAAGAAATTCTTAATCAGTGTTTAGAGTCGTTGCAACACATTGATTCAATGGAAACTGTAGGATCTATTTCTTTTTGTGATACCACAGCATTACAGCGTTTCCTTTTAATGGATTCAATTATTTCTATGCAATTTAATACAGATTATGTTATTGTAAATTGGTTAGAATTTGAAGATTGGAGAGGGCTTTTTGAAAGAACGTATAAAATTATGCGAACAAAGCCGTATCAGATAGAGTTAATAGATGAAAAGCATTTAGTTGAAGTTTGGAAGAACTTCATATATTAATTGTCATGCGAACAATACTGGCTATGAATTACAATATGCGAAAGAATAAAGTTACAAAAATCCTACAATTTTAAAATTTACTAGTAAAAACAAAATCTTAAAAAATGACCCTAAAATCCTACTTGTCAGCAATTTTACTTTTCACAGTAATTGCCTTGTCCGTTTTCTCGGCTAACGCTCAAAACAGTTCCGATACCATTAGAATAGTAAAAAAAGGGCTTGGCTATGTTTTTTACAAAGACGATGTAGTGGTAAACTATAAACAAGCATTGCAGCTAACTGCTTCAAACGTTGAAGCTTTTAGACTTTTAGAAAAATCTAACAGTCTGCGCAATGCCGGCTATATTTTTGCTGCTGTAGGTGGCGGCTGTGTAGGTTATTCGTTGGGATATGCTTTAGGGCTTGCCATGTTTGGTAATACAATGAACAAACCGTTATTCTTTTCTGTGTTAGGTGCAGGAGCTGTTTTAATAGGTGTTGGCATTGGCTTTGAGGTTGGGGCAAATAATAAGGCTAAAGAAGCAATAAGTATTTTTAACAATGCAATAAAGCAAAGTAGCAATGCGAATTTAGATTTAGGTTTTTCACCTGGTGGTGTAATATTGAGATTGAGTTTTTGATATTAGCCAGTACGAGTACTTGTCAACAGCCTTCGGGCTGTTTTTTTGTTTATACCAAGTAAGCCTGTTTGATTTTAAAATCTCTAATGAAAGCGGCTACAACATTAAGGATTGTATTTTTTTCCGTTTCCGGCAGCTGTTCCATTTCTTTAAACTGCTTAATCATTTCGGCGTCTGTGAGTGTTCCCTGTGCTTTTTCCTGTGCAGTTCCGTTTACGATGTAATCAATGGAAGTTCCGAAAATATCGGCTAAACTTTTGAGTGTATCCGCCGGCGGCTGCACTCCTTTAAGTTCATATCTTGCCATTTGTGTGTGGGAAACATCTATTTTTTTAGCAAGTTCGGCTTAAGAAGGCTCGCGCGCAACCCAACGCGCTTCTTCTTATACCTGATAAAAGCCCGAAATATTTTGTTTGTCGCCCCATAAACACGATTAGAGAAACGCATTAAATCTTTTTTTTTCAATTGAAAAAGAAAATATCTAATTTTGTGCCATTGTAAAAAGCCGTAAATTTTTATGACAGAAACGCTTACCGTTTACCCTCAAATCCTTCATTATTATAACTATAACGTAATGTGTAATTACGTTTTTGAAGAGCCGGAACAGGTCATTCAAAACGGTTACATGTATGAAGAAAATGGGGTTTTGTATTGCGCGAGTGGGACTCAAAAGGGGGTTTACTGCTATACTTATGCTAGAAATAATCCGCTCATGTATACGGACCCGGATGGGGAAATTGTTTGGTTTATACCTGTAATTTATGCAGTAATATACGGAGCAATTAACGTAGCTCAAAATTGGCAACATGTTAAAGGGGATTGGGGTAAAGGTGCTGTTGCCTTTTTCGCCGGTGCTGCCAGTGGGGCATTGACGTCAATAAATCCGGCACTGGGAATACTTGGAAATTCAGTAACATCATTTACAAATAATATTATACAGCAAACAGGTAAAGGTTTTTCAGGTACTGTTGACTGGTCAAAAGTTGGAACTGCGACAATTATGGGAGCTGTGAATGGAGCAATTTCGTATGGCGTTGGGCAAACCATTAATACGACAGGAATTAGTAATAAGCTTTTTGAGGCAACAAAAATTACTAATCCTGTTGCACAAAGGATTCTTGCTTCAACTGTAGACAAAGCTATAAAAGGCACGGTGTCAGGTTTTATACAAGGCACGCTTGCAGGTGTGAAATATAGCGATCCGACGATGGCTTGGCAAACTATATGGCAACATACTTGGAAAGGTTTTGCGTACGGAGCTGCAGCTGGTTTAGTAAGCGGATCCGTAACAGAACTGGGCAATAAATGGCAAATGAATAAGGATGCAAACAAGGCTCTTACAGATGGTTCTAACAAATCTGTTAATTCGATGAAGACAACACACGAACCTCGTATAAAATTAGGAGAAATTGAAGTGGTATATGATCATCCATCGGGTACAACTACGGTATATCCCAATATTCCGTCCAATCCTTACCATTGGCAAGCTCCTGACCCACATCCATACCATAGTCCTAACATGCCAGGTGCTTATTTTCGTTATCTTCTTCACTTACTTAAATTATAATTAAGTAGAAGTTATGAAAAATAAGAATAAGAAAATTATTTTATGTATTTTGGGGGGCTTATTGTGTTTAATGGCAGGGTTATGGTATATAGCAAAACAACAAGAAAAAAAAGCATTTGTAGATGAAACAGGAATTGAAACAATAGGAACAGTAATTAGAAAAAGCTATTCAAGAGAGCATAGAAGAGTGACTAGCTATACTATTGCTTTTGATTTTATACTTGACGGAAATATAATCCAAGCTCAAAATCCTCCTTTAATGACAGAAGAAGACTACCACAAAGCGATTGTAGGGAGGAAATATAAAGTTAAGTATTTGCCGGAAGCACCTGTAAAAACGGCTCAAATCTATCTTGATGAGCCTATTTGCAGTGAAAATGTTAATATTGAACAAGAGCGAGAACGTATTTTGCAAACATATTAATCAAAAAAGAAATGAAAAGCAAGCACTTATTTTTCTTATTATTATGTAGATCTAAAAATAGGAAATAATTTTCTTATCACAAAAGAAACAGCCGATTTATGGGAACTAGTAGGAACAAGGGTTCCTGTAGGTGAATATGGAGAATTCAGGTTAAAGAACGGGCTTTTTCTCGCATCAAATATAGGAGTTGCTTTTAAAATAGAGCAAAAAGCTACTTTAAATGTATCCGTAGGGTATCGGTATGTTTCAAGAGATTTCGATTTAATAGTGCCTCGAATGAATGGGGATGTTGCAATAGTAAAATATAAGAAAACAGGATATATTACTGTAGATCATCAATTTGTATTAAACTTGGGGGTGTCATTTTAGCACTGTTAGATAAGATTTGGATTATAACGACAATGGTGTAATCTACAATTCCTTTAACCAATCCTATTTTATCCCTAACTCCGCTTTCACCTTGTCCGTCAGATCATCATCAGGTGAGTAGAACATCAGTGTTGAAGTGTCAAAAACATAGTTGTAACGGTTAGCTTTGGCTACCTTTTTAATAGCGTCTAACAGTTTGGTTTGAAACGGCTCCAACAATTCTAATTGTTTATCTTGAATATCCACTTCCATGGATTGTGCAAATTCCATTATTCGTTTATGCATAGCTCCCAATTCATCTTGTCTTATTTTTAAGATCGCCGATGAAGTATTGGGAGTATTTACCAACCTTTCAAATGCAACCTCTTTTTCTCTAAACTCTTTTAACATCTGCTCGCCAATCGCTTGCAGATCGGCTGCGTAATTTGTTGCAATAATTTGGACAGAATCAATACCTTGCATATTTTTCATTACTTCACCATAGTCTACATGAGCGAATTTGGATTGCGCGGAACAAGTGAAGGAGAAAAGAAAAAAGGAGAAAAGGAGAAAGGGGATGAGGTATGAGGTGTGAGGTTTGAGGTTTGAGGTTATTTTAGCTTCTATCTTCATAACTTTAAATTTTTAAATTCTTAAATCTTTATTTGTTTAAATCTTTAAATCTTTATCTTGTTCCGTCAGTTAAAACTGACGGCAATGATAATTCTTAATTCCTAATTCTTAATTCCTAATTTCTTCCTCACCAATGGCGTTACATCATCTCCGCCATCGTAGTAGAGTAAAATTTGAGTATCGAAAATGTAGTTGTATTTGTGCTCTTTGGCCACTTCATTGATAGCATTTTGTACTTTTTCTTGAAAAGGAGCAATTAAGCGCAATTTTTCTGCATCAACATCCTCTTGGGCATTCATACTAAACTCCTGTATTCTGTTTTGAATACTGATCAGTTCATCTTCTCTTAATTTTCTGACTGAAGCCGACATGGTACCCGCTTCTCTATCAAATTTCTCTCTTTTTGTTTCAAACTCATTCATCATATTTTCATATAGAAGTTGCAATTCTCTATGAAAATCCATCAATTTTATTTGGATAGAGTCTATTCCGGGCATTGATTGCATGATTTCATTTGAATTAACATGCCCATATTTTTGCGCAAAGGTAGAAGTCATGCACATTATACATGCAATTAAAGTTACTGTAATTTTTTTCATTATTGATTTTGTTTATATATTAAAATTAATCTTTCACTACTATTCCTAAACGTTTCATGATCTCGTCATTCAAATCGAATTTAGAATCGGCATACACAATGGTCATAGAGCCGGCTGTATCAAAAACAAACGCAAACCCTCTATCTTTTGCATACGCCTCAATGGCATTAAATACTCTGTCTTGAATGGGTTTCACTAATTCCTCTCTCTTTTTAAACAGATCACCATCTCTGCCAAAGCGTTTTTTTTGTAATTCTTTTGCGTCTTGCTCTGCCTTAATGATATCTTCTTCTCTTTTTATTCTAAGATTTTCCGGTAGCGTAATCGCCTCTACCTGATAGCTTTTATACATAGAATCAATAGAAGCAAACAATCTTTCAATATCTTTTTGCCAATTAGCGGCAAATCTATCCAGCTCTCTTTGAGCTTCTTTATATTCAGGAATATTGCCTAAAATATATTCGGAATCAATGTATCCGTATTTTTGGGAGAATGCCGATAACGACAAACAGAGGGTTAATGCGGTTAATAAGAGGATTTTTTTCATGCTATTTTAAAATTTATTAAATTATCGAATATTAACGTTCTTTTGATGTTTTTATTGTTTTATCACTTTTTTAATGACCTCGCCTGCATCGGTGGTTATCTTAACGAAATAAATGCCGGAATTGATATGTGAGATGTTAATTTTTTGATGAGATGATGAGGTGATTGGATGATTAGATGATGAGGTGATTAGATGATGTGATGATACTTTTCTCCCGTAAACATCAAAAACCTCAATACTCTTAATTCCTAATTCGTAATTCCTAATTTCTAATTCTCCTGT
>Ga0123354_10016727_pt1 | contig 11492 bp, 11 predicted proteins | sample TergutLab28metaG_2_FD_97872 | JGI IMG/M metagenome (GOLD analysis project Ga0123354, IMG submission 97872) | Labiotermes labralis P4 segment gut microbial communities from Petit-Saut dam, French Guiana - Lab288 P4 | ecosystem: Host-associated > Arthropoda: Insects > Digestive system > Gut ... | reverse complement strand
TACAGTATACATATTGCCAAGATCACCCTCACATTACAAAGCCCTCACAAACACACACATTACAAAACCCACTCATACACACACTACAAAACAATATAAAATCATAACAGCAAAAATTAAAAAAGAAATGCATATAGAAGTACCTAGTTCTTAATGTCCTTAATTCACAGGTATCAACACTCAAATTTAAAAGGACATTCACTTCACTTCACTTCCACTCCACTTCATTTCACTACCATAAACACTTTTCTCTGCACTTTTTGATAGTTTACAACCCTCTCACTTTCCCTTTAGCTCACCACTTTAATCACTTTCCTAACTCTCTTTCTAAAAGCCCTCGTTTTACAAGGAAGAGTCCCTAAAAAGACTTCTGCAGGTAGTCGGTTCCATGTTTGATAAAACTCCAAAACTGTTGTTCTTTTCTTACCAAGACCATAACTTTAAACAATGTTAAGTTCCAGCAAAGTTCACTTTTATTATACAGTCAACACACCACCTGTTATTAATAATACAATTAAGCTGAATATTTCAGTGTTAGTGTGCTATCCTAAGGACTTGATATTTTAACTACCAGCATCTCCAATATTATACCGCTTTTAATACTGGAAAATGATTTACATACATTCTTTATATAAGATTGAAATTTCTTGCTCAATAATAATATCAATAAACTGATGTGTTGCCTGCACAAACTAATATGAAGGTGCCAGAAAGTTAGTAGACCAGAATGTGTTAAGTTCCTACTGATATTTGCTACCTACTGAGATACCCAATCAGTTGCTGACCATATCAAAGATGGCCTCTGTGACAAGTAGTGATTACATGACTTACTGCACTATGGCCACACATCAAGCATCTGAAGTGTGGTTATGCCTGGACATTCTTTCTAGGAGATAGCAACAACAATGTTTTATACATTCTCCTTTGTACAGTTGCTATCATAACTGAATATTGTTTTAATACAGTCCATTTTAATAACAATAATTAAAGCCTAATATGAGCACACCATCCATGACACAAAACTGACATCTCAGTACTAACAGTATATTAATGGATACAGTTTATATCTGTTTCTCTATACAGCTATAATTGTGAACAGTCTCAAGAAGGCTTGTTTTAAGCAGATTCATGTACAGATGTGACTGTGTGTCAATTATAAAGAGTTGTGTTTGATTGGTATTTTTCATATAACACCCAACAGGTAGAACATCAAAATAATAGTTCAAATTTTTGTATTCTGTGTAACAATACTAACAAATCAATGCATGCATGAAAAAATATCAGGTTCAAAACACTGCTGCTACCATTCAGTCCAGAATCATCTGTGCCCTCATTTGGTATATGGACCAAGCATAAAGATTAAAATATACAGAACTATAATTATATCAGCTGTTTTATGTGGGTGTGAAACTTGGTCTATCACAATGAGGGCAGAACACAGACTGAGGATATTGGAAAATGGGGAACTAAGAAAGATACATGGGTCTAAAAGGGAGAAAGTGACTGAGAAGCTTCATGCTGCATACTACTCACCAGGTGAATTTTATGTTATTCATACCGAACGTGCATCTTCTTACATTCCATATTTTAACCAACCAAATGCACTAATTAAAATACAATAAAACACACTTCATATAGGTACCAACTCCTACACACTTCAGCATCAAGGTGCCATTCTCAGGGAGTTCATTAAAAAAAGAGTCCATTGCAGTCCAACACGTGAAGTACGTGTTGGACTGCAATGGTCCTACAAAGTTTCTCCTTTGTATCCTTAAAGTTGTAAATAATGTTTGCCTGTTGGACATCTGAAGTATGTGTTGGACTTACAATTCTTTGTTTTTAATACACTCCCTGAGGATGGCAACTTGGTGCCAAAACATGTAGGAGCTGGTACATAATATGAAGTGTGTATTATGATTTGTTTTATTGCATTTTAATTAGTGCATTTTGTCGGTTAAAATATGGATATTCACCAGACGATCAAATCACAGGTGATGAGACGGACAGGGCATGAGTTGCACGTGGGGGAAAAGACAAATGCATACAGAGGTATGATAAAGAAACCTGAAGGAAAGAGATCACTCAGAAGACCTATGTCTAGAATGGAAGATAATATTGAAATAAATCCTACAGAAATAGGTTGGGACAGGATTCATCTGGCACAAGACATGGACAAGTGGTGGGCTCTTATGAACACAGGAACGCACATTCAAGTTCTATAAAATGCAGGGAATTTCTTGACTAGCGGAGGAGCTGTTAGCTTATAAAGAAGGGCTGACCTCCATGCAGCCAGTTTGTTACTTGGACTTGCCTTTATCCTGGGAGTTATGGACTTCATGTAGCAATGTCATCAGGAGATCAATGTCAATGTTGTCATCATTGAAACTGTGATGGTAAATGTCCAACAGCTCTTTGTCTTCCTCTGCTATCTCTGCATCATTTGCTGGCAACCATTCTGGGTAACTGCTTGATTCTGCTTTCCTGCCATAAATAAACACAGAACCATAAAAAGAACAAACATTTCCTTCAAATATAATGTTAAAAGAAGTAAGAACAGTAACAACATGGCCTTACATGTTTTACTTTCCACTAGTTATGAAAACACACTTCTGTATGTGCCTGTCATTATCCACAAACAATACGATTTCATTGCAATGCAAATGGAGTTTAATATCAGTAATTCTAAATATATTTGCTCAGTCAATATGCATTAGTTTACATGTACATAACATGATCCCTTCTGACACTCTAACTTCCCCATACTGGTCCAGCCTTCTGACACCAACATCTGCCACATTTGACTGCATGCTGCTATAGATCTTTTGTTTTTACACTCTATTAGTTTGTGTGTAAGGACACATGGTGGACATTTCCTTTTCTTACATTTTTCTACAAATTAATTCAAACCTGACAGGAATGAGGTTGAAACAAAAAGATGGGAAAGGGTTAACATGTCAAAGACTTGACAACAGATGTTGCCCCATGCAGACTGTGACTGACACTTTATTAACTCTCTAAACAGAAAACCACCTACAAATACCATCCAAGCATAGTTTCTGTTACCTCAATAACCTTTAAAAGCTTATGGTTTAGACAAAAGAAGTGTATTTCTATTCTGCGAGATATGCAAAGTGCAGAAGACATTCCATGTAGCACATCTGACTTTCCTGAAAGTTTGTTCTGCAGGATAGGAAGTCAAAATCACATAGGCATGTTGATATTCCTGATGTTCCACACAGTAACACCTCTAAGTTCATATGGATAAACAACCTTCAGCGCAAGTTTCAAACTGACATCTTCTATTCTGGCAATCTGATTGCCATTACAAAATCTTTCAAACTAAATTACACCACATACAGTGATTGACTTTTAGAATTCAAACTTAACTGTACCAGACATAGGCATTATTCTTTTGGAAGAATGTCCAGAACTGATGGAAATTCTCCAGTTTAAACCAGGTTCTCTTCTAACATAAAGAGAGAGAAAACAAGTTCCTCCAGGAAGAACTCCTGAAACCCAAAATATATTACTGTCTGCAGATGCTGGATTGTACCATACTTACCAAAAGATTTTTTCACCTTTCACTGAATGACGACAACAACCTCATAGAATTTACGGTATTATGTATTATATGTGTAACAAAATAAATAGCCCTCACAAGCCAGCAGGATTATCAAGTTACGATATCCCACTACATCAGGTATGGCTTTTAAATAACGTTTACATGCTGACTGTCTAGAAATTCTGGAAGTCTCAACCTGCTGGAGTCCTAGGGGCTTGTCCAGGACTGTGCAGGGATAGCTCTATCTTTACCTTTACCTCTTAAATAACAACGCTGCAAGCAGCTCCTGACCTTGACTGTTACTCACTAAAGCAAACCCACACTAGCTGAACGCTCACACAGTCACATGCCAAATCACAGTCTGTTATGCAAGTGTAGGGTCAAATAATATTTTGTTTCATAGCAATGTCTGATAAAGAAAATCTGAGGCACAAATAGTCTTTAAACTTCTTGTAGAATGACGAGGAACCTTCAATTTGTTACGTGAGACAGGATCACCTAAATCACTCTCATATTGATAATCCCACCCGATGGTTTGATGCCTGGAAAGAATACACGTCGCAGGCAGCGTCTGATGAAAATTCCATTAATAATGTAAAGGTACAGGCCCAGACAGGGAGTAAAGTACAACTCTACTCTTTCTTTCATCTTGGCACTAGATAAGGGTACGTGGTTAACACCATGCCCTAGCTGCTTTACCTCTGGGAAAAGGGACGCAGTACCCATTGCACACGAGTAAGGTGGGCCCCAAGGCCGGTCTGAATGGCTGCAGAAAATCTCGCCCTCACTAGGATTCGATCCCTGGACAGTCCTGCCCATAATGAGTCACTATACTAACTATGCAATCATGGACCACCCATTAAAAAAGTACATCTTTTAAACTGGTCTTATTATATAAGAACCACCCCACACAACACACACAAGAGAAACAGAACTACAAGGCAATACAGCCAAACCTGCAGCAAGTTGCTCCTTATTTAACAAGAGTGAATATATGCAAGCATTTCCTTCATCAAACCATGGACTAAAGTGGCAGTTATGATAGAGAATGGTCAGCATGGTGTTAGAGAACAGTTTGAGGTCGAATGACTGATTTATTGACTGACTGATTGGCCGTTTTAGTTGGTCGGTTGGTTGGTCAGTCATTCAGTGACTCATTCTTGACGTCTTGTACGAATCTTTCAAATGCGAAGATACCACACATCACTGAATGACAATAGAACAGTAACAAAGAAGGAAACTGTGTGGATGGAAGAAAGCATCATTTTCTTAAGGCACTAACCCAGAATCTGACTGGAAGGACTGAGAAAGGCAAGGAGTGCTGTGTCAGGATAGGTGGGCATCAGGCTGACATTCTAAAACGGACATCCCACACATGAGGCTAGAGTGCCACACACTCAATCTGATCATCAAAAGTTTGGGCTCAAAGTCCTAAAGTCCATCAAAAAATATTCATGCAGTGTGCACCTCATCACCTAAACAGACATCATAGACACTGTTAAGTAGCACTCTGCCTTCACTCTTAAATACATGTACAGAATTTTTAGCTGGTCCTGGAATATGAAATGGGATGTTGCAAATACAAAATGGACATCTAAATACCATGCTGAAAGCGAGACCACACCAGTCATCACAACTCACATGTACGCTTCTATCAGTTCCACAACATCATTCTGCTTCACATTGCGAGCCCAGTCCAGTGCAGTCCATTCATTGGAGGCCCGAATGTTCAGATTAGCACCAAGATTGAGCAACTGTTCTGCTGTATTAATAGAGCCTCTGCCTGCAGCCACCATCAGAGGAGTAACAGATGTCTGGGAATGCTAACACCAAGCACACATATGAGATATCATCATTGACAGTTCGACATTTGCATGAAATTACTGAAATCCCTACATGCAATATCTAGTCTTCCCTCATTAAGAAGGTAAAATAACTTCTTCCTTACAGATGTTAACTACTGATAGTACAGTACTGAGAATATCACTGTTCATTTATTTACTGTGCTGTGGTTTGCTCTAAACATGAAAATGTGCCCCTGTAACACCACACTCTTGTGCAGCCCACATTCCTTAAAAATACACTCAGATATGCCAGTATCGTACATGAGACATTACATTTACCCATTACCAAATATGTAAATTCTCACACTGATAGAAAGCATCTACACCATTACGATACTGACATTTAATATCACTGAATGAACTTCAAAGTGTCAATATGCATACAAACCATCAAGGTATGAACAGTAACTTCCCATGTACAGTTCTTCCACATAGGAAGTTCAAGTCTTGAAGTTCTGTCACTGTTCCCATAAGGATACTGTTAAATTCTCCTCCATATAAAAGTCTTGTGTAAGTAAAATTTCCCAGCTTAGTAGTTAAATTCCTTCAGGTTCTTATACATTAATTTCCCATTTAGTATAATGAAAAACTTCACAACCATTACTCATTTCACAGTGATCAAACTGTACCATAGATGACACTCAACTGCCGGCCACTTCATCACTTCTGCATGACCTGCTGACTAACTGTTAGTGGTCCCACATTCTTGTTACTTGTCTTTCAATAAATGAAGCTCATCTTGGAGATGGTGCAGCAAGACTTCAAATTCAGGTGTAGTTTTGAAGATTTTGTTGCAATATGTGATGATACACTACCCTTTGACATAATGTGCATTACGCACCTCTGTGACGAGGGGCCCGATGTGTAGGATGCAAGTGAGGCAAAGAAAGTGCACCTGTGCCAGGACACTTTGCAGCACAGAGAAGTGTTAAAGGATGGCAGCAATTCTTGTGAAGTGTGATATCACATAAGCAGTGCAGCGCGTCTCAGAAATGGATGAATTTGTTACAGGAGTGGCACAGACCAAACAAGTGACTTTGGACTCACATTTTGCTGTGGTCCAATACAACTTACGTTATAAATTCTTTTAGCACCAAAGTAAAAAGAGAGGTCCAGTGTTGCCACCATATAACAAAGTTGCCCTAACAATATGTCTGCATTCTCCATAACTGAAACAGTATTAAATAACTGCTTTGGCTCAAAATACAAATGAGGATCCAAAAAGAAACCTAATCTTTACATTTCCCATACAAAATGTTTTCCCATTTAACAAGTTTCTTTTTCTGGAATGCTCACAACCCTGATCCTGGGAACTCTGCCCATCCGCTGCTCTTGCTAACCTCCAATTGCCTCACACTGCATTACAGCAGCTGGTGAATTTGTCCAAGTGCTGCATTTTCCAATTACTGTAACTACCCTGCAAATAAATTATGGCTACCGGATGTCCACAAAGAATTTAAAGTCCTAGTAACTAGGCAACTGATGTTGTTTTCACAATCTTATGCTCATATTAACAGTTAACTTACCTGAGTGGAGTTCAAAAGTGTCACAATATAGCATAAACATTAGTTACTTCCCCCACTCCTGTCACAGCTAATCTAAATCTAATGATGTGTTACCACTCAGCAAAACACACACATAAAATCACACATAATGGTCACAATGTACATCAAATATTGCATTATCACACAAAACTGAGAAAAAGTGTTTACCTTATAGTCTACAGACACATTCTCAGACAAAATGAGATGCAAGAGCTGTGTAAATGCATCTTCTGAGCCTGAAAGCCATGCCTCAGAGATACAGCGATCCATCTCCTCTACAAGCCATGCCTCCAGCTCTGTTTTCTCAGGTATTGGCTGCTAGGAAAAAAACATGTCATAATGAACCTTACACAAGCAACTTGAAGACAAAACCACAAAATGTTAACTTGTAATTCCTACAATTACCAACATTAGCTGTCTATAGCCCCTGGCCAAATATCTTAAAATAAACATCAACTAACTTCAGAATTCACTCTAAATGACAGCTCCTAAAAGAACTGCTGGATAATTAATTACATGTGAACAATGTACCTCAACACAGCTGTATTCTTCAAAAAGAAAAGCAAAACAATGAGATACCTCACTCTGCTGACCCAATATGGGTGCTGGGATGGGTCTTCTTTCACTCCTACAGACCCGATCCTCCTGTACACCATCAGTCACAAGTGCAGTCCACTTCTCAAGCTCCAATCGTTGTGTTTTCTTACATTCAGCTTCTGCTGCAAGTTTCTTCATAGCATTACTCATGTACTTGGTACTACAAACAATGGAAACAAAACCTAGTAAAATGCTGTTCATCCTTCCCTGTTTATTCCAAATTACTGAGAAATGTGACAGAAATAATTAAAACTACAGAGAGTAATTTATGACAATACAGATAATCACTGTTCATCTCCAAAAGTTTTGACAGCCACATGTAATATTCAATAGTCACCACATCACCATGACTCCTCTTAACTTGATGAGCTGCTACTTTTTAAGAAGCCTTTTTTTTTAATGCATATATACATAAATACAGCCTCATTACTTAACAGTAAAGAAAGGAAAAAGACAAAGAAAGACCACGTTCGGCATGTTAACAATACACTTCCTGACCACTGTCAAATGTAGATAAGTATATGTTACTCGCACAATGTTAAAAATACAACACTTTATAGAGTTACCTATTCATGTCAAAGCATTATTTCACAACATGAGCAGCACATCTTAACCCCCTTTTTGCTTACTGTCTTAAGGAGAGAAAACAGGCCTATGAAATCACCATATTTGTGAGTGGTATATGCAAAACATTTTAACTTTTAAAATAGATGGCAGATTTTCTGAAAATTTGATAGAAATGTGGTGAAACTGGAGGCCAACCCAACAACACACTTTCTCAATTTCCCACAGTCAGTGATACCAACGTGACAGACTCACATCTTGTAATATGTATCTGACTAAGGTCACAATTTACTGTTCTAACATAATGTATAATAAGATATCTGAAAATATGCCACTTTGGTGAAGGCAATTTTTCCTTTAACATATAAAATGGCAACATGGCAGCTCTGCAAAAGTATCTTTGGATTCTAGGCTGATGGTGATACCTATGAAAACACTGGAACCAGAAATGTGAAATTTGATACAGCAGACAATAACATACCTACAGAAGGAAATGGATGTACAATTGTAGGGAATATTTTCTGGACAGCAAAGATTAAAACTATGGACACAGGTCAAGATTTCATGTTACACTTTATAAATTAACATAGTCTCTACTTAAGTAATAAGTTTTACATAAAATCCACCACTGCCACCACCACCACCACCACCACCAGCAGCAGCAGCAGAAGCAGCAGCAGCACCACCACCACCACCACCACCAACAACAACAACACTGTTGGATTTCCAGCAGTGAGAATATACAGAAACAAAAACCTGTTGTACAGAAGTATATATGACACACAGAAGCCTAATCTAAATTTCTGAGATAAAAAAAAAATCATATTTCATAGAAAGCTGAGTAATTCACCAGAATGTAAATTTATCTACAAAAATTTTACAACTGAGAATGTAATCATATATACCATCACTTACTTCTTAAACTGTATGGCACACTTCACCAAAAAAGAAATAACATCAACAAGGAACATTTTTATATTTTGATACTTATATTAATGAAAATAAAAAATAATATGTTTTTAGTTTCACCACATCTAATTAACAAACAACTACTTTTACCAAAGTAATAAAATTAATTCTAAGCAAATAATGACCTGGTCACAAGGAGGAAGATGACGATGAGGACAACCCCAACTAAAGTGGGTAAACAAAGTTGAAAGGGTTATGATAGCCATAACATCCGATGACACAGTAAACCAGGAACTATGGTGACTGAAAACCAGTAACCGGTGGACCACTGTAGAAATAACTGACTGATTGGTTCATTCATTGGTTGACTGACTGACTGGCAGGCAGGCAGGTAGGACGTTAGGTGGACGGGCCAGCAGGAAGGCGGGCAGGTGGGTGGGAAGACAGATAGATACATAGATAAATAAAATAAAATGATTTACAATAATTTGAAGAATGAGATCCAAATCCAAATGAAACACACAGAGTTTCAAACAATTTTAATATGTGTACACTTTTTTACTAGCGGTTGGCTTGAGGATGACTGAAATATGGTCAAAACATGTTGCCATGAAGTAATATGATAAATTAAACATAACATTAATACTGCTGTGTTGACAGTAAGAGGTATCAATTATTATCATAATTAGTCCAAGAGGATGCCTGGCATCAAAATCAAGCCAGCGGCATTCTTTAAGGGAACCCGCCAACTGCTGCATTCAGTTTTATTAACAGAATCGGTGATGCTGACACAGTAGAAAGCACCACGCTATGGGTCTGGAAAAACGATGGCATTATATACTTGGTACATACAATCCCTCTTGGTCTCGTAAATGACTCACAACAGACCGCAGTTGCTGGAGATTTAAATGCCACTTCCAAGATACATGATACAAAAATGTTAATGAAGCAAGATTATTTTATTTCAACAAATATCAAACTAGTCTATACAAATGGAGATACACCAAAGTATCTCCACTGCATTGGGACCAACATATCTTACTTTGGCATATACTGATGTTTCTGATGAGGCTTCAAGGAAAATTATTGATGACCCAGGATGTGTACAAAGAATGATAACAATACAGTTCAGAACTAAACTCAGCACCTAATAACAAACCTAAGTAAGTTTGGAACTTATATATATATATACACACACACAAACACAATTACGCTAATATATTATTAGATACTGAATAAATGAATGCTGAGAAAGGCACATAACTGCCTACCACCAACTCCCTACCAAACACTCCACTTCAGTTCCAGACAGTACACTGGCCACACGATACAGCATCACATACTCTGGTACGTACCTCACCAGCTACTACAAGTTCACCTTTCTCAACATTCATTTATTTAGTACCTAATAATATATTAGCATAATTCTATATTTATATACATATATTATTTTTATTACAGGACTAAAACCCACACACTTACCGACTGTACATGCCACTCCAAACTTACATAACTTTAACTGCTGATATTTATAACCTATATTTTATTTAGTATCATCTTATACTATCATCCTACATAAAATTCTAACCAATAATCATACGAATTTCAACTCTGCAGAGTAATTTGACACATTTTATCAGACTGTAATCTTGTAACAGAAAAGTCACCCTGATGATGGCTGGATTACTGGCTGAAACATGTAAGTGAATATATCACAATAAAAATACACCAAAATAAAACAGTACCAGGAAAAGCGGCTACAACACATACAGAGGATGGACACAAACAGAATACAAAAACAAGCACTACAATATCAACCAAAAGGACGAAGGAACTTAGGATGGCCGTGGAAGAGATGGAGGGACCAACTTCATCTTGAGGATTAAGGAACAGGAAACATGCCTAACCCTTCATGAACATGATGATGATGATGATGATGATGAAAAATACACCAGTGGAATTAAGTGCATATTGTTGGTTCCTGATACATAATATAAGAAATTTGGTATACACTCGATAGCGGCAGTGTGTTGTTGACTGAAACAGAAGCGAGATAACAGTTAACGATCATGCCATGGTTTCCTCCAAACAGGCTCAGCAGTAATCCAATTTTTGTCCGCAGAAGGTGTTAGTAGAACCAACATTTACAGTCGAATGAAGAATGTGTATGGGACTGAGTGTATGTCACGTACTGCAGTTTTCCGATGGTGTAGTGATTTTTGTCATGGATGTGCGAGTACAGCAGACATGCCACAACCAGGTCAAGCACATGTGGTCATCACTCAAGAATCAATTACTGCAGTGAACTCCCTTGTGAGGGAGAATCGTCGAATAACCACCCGGGAGATTGCAAGGGAACTGTTGACACTATTCTTCATGAACATTTGCAATACAGCAAGGTTTGTGCACAATGGGTCCCAAAACATCTCACTGAGGACCAGAAGTGTCTGCGAATGGGTGTTTGCTTCCAGC
>Ga0123354_10016726_pt1 | contig 11493 bp, 9 predicted proteins | sample TergutLab28metaG_2_FD_97872 | JGI IMG/M metagenome (GOLD analysis project Ga0123354, IMG submission 97872) | Labiotermes labralis P4 segment gut microbial communities from Petit-Saut dam, French Guiana - Lab288 P4 | ecosystem: Host-associated > Arthropoda: Insects > Digestive system > Gut ... | reverse complement strand
GGATGCTCGAAGAGTTCGCGTTGCTGCATCTGGCGGCGCGGGCCTGGCCCCACCGGGACGATCTGCCGGACGAGTTGGCCCAGAATCTGCGTATGGTGGTGGGCCTGCCCACGCCAGCCGACGAGGTCGCCGCCCGGCCGGGAGTACGGGGGCTGTGGTTGGTGGTCGGCCTGAGGGACGTGGCCGAGGGTAAACTGACGGCCCGGCGCGTCTGGCTGCACGCGGTCGGCGCGAACCCCGGGTCGCCCTGGGCCCTGGTGCTGAGCTTCACCGGGTACGGCCAGGCGCCGGACACCTCGCTGGCACCGGGTACGGTGGTGGACGCCCGCCTGCATTTCTATCCCGGTGCGGGCAACTACCGGGCTTTGGTGGCGGAACGGTTCGGGCAGCAGGCGGCTGTCGAGGTACCCCGCTGGGCGCCGCCGGCGGTCGGGTTCGACGAGTTGGCGAGCGTTCATCGCAAGTTGCTGGCGGCGAATCCGTGGGCGGCGGTCAGCCCGGCGTCAACCGTCGTCACCGTGGTACGCCGCGACGGCTGGCGGGCGGTGGACGGCGCCGGCCGCTGCGTCCGGTTGGTGGCCGCCAACGAGCTCGACCTGTGGCGGCTGCATGGTCTTGCGGCAGGTCGGCCGGGTCACGTCGTCGGCGAGTGGTCCGACGAGGGGCTTCGCCCGACCGGGCTCATCACCGGCGACGGGCTGGAGTTGCTGTGACAGCGCTGGATGGGCTGGTCGCGTCGGCGACGGTGGGGTTGGCCGTGCGGCCGGTTTCGTTCGACGGCTGGCCGCCCGAGTTGCGGCCGCCGGTGTCGGGAGAGGTGTCGGCGGCCACCGTCCTGGATGCCGCCGCGCTCATGACGGCGGCCCGGCGGTCCCAACCCACGTTCAGCACTGGCGAACCGGTACCCGATCCGCCGGATCTCCCCGCCCCGCAGACGTGGCGGCCGGGGGCGCGCGGCGTGGTGCGGCAGTTGCTGGCCGAGCGTCCCGAGATCGTGGCGGCGGCCTGCAAGATTCTGGTGGCCCACGGCGCGGCGGTGCCGATCCGGGAGTTGCCGGAACTGGCGGCCAAGGCCATCGCGCCGGGCAGTCCGCTGCGAGCCGTCCTGGCCCAGGCGGCCGGACCGCGCGGGCGCTGGTTGCTGGGGGAGAACCCGGCCTGGCGCGGGTTGCTGAGCGCGGCTGAGGCCGTCCCCGTCGAGGCCGACGATGACGCCTGGCTTCACGGCGACCTGGACCACCGGCTGGCGTGGCTGGCCGCGCGGCGCTCTGCCGAGCCGGACGCCGCCCGCCAAGCCCTGGCTGACGTGTGGGGCCAGCAGAAAACCGGTGAGAAGAGCGAACTGTTGGCCGTCCTGGCCACCGGTCTGGGGCCGGGGGACGTACCCTTCCTGGAACAGGCCCGGGTGGACCGGTCGGCGCAGGTGTCCAAGGTCGCCGTACGCCTGTTGTCCCACGTACCGGAAGGGGCCTTCGCCGACCGCCGGGCGGGGCTGATCGCGGCGCATGCCCGGGTGGACAAGGCATTTCTCGGCAAGCCGAAGCTGGCGGTGTCCGAAATTCCGGCCGATCCCAAAGACGGCATCGCCGAGGGCGCCGAGCGCGGTGTGATGTCGCTGATCGAGAGCACGCCCCTGCCGTTGTGGTACCGCGTGCTCGGCTACCACCCGCCCGACCTGGCGAAGATGGCGCAGACGGGGGTGTCCTTCGACGCGGCGACGGCCTTCTTCCGCGCGGCGGTGGAACAGCACGACCTCGACTTGGTGGTCCAGCTCTTCGCCGCGGCCGACCAGCCGTGGAACAAGCTCCAGAAGGGCGATCTGGCCGGGATTCCGTACAATGTACGGATCGAGTTGGCGAAACGGACGGTCGACCAGGCCGACCAGAGCGGGATCGCGACCGCCATCCTGTGGCTCGGTTCGCCGTTGCCGGAAGCGATCCTGGACACCTGCCTGGCCGCCCTGGCCCGCTATCCGGCCCTGTTGGCCTTCCCCGAGATCGCCGCCGCGCTGGTGGCCGCCCGGCCCGATCAGCTTGCCCGCGTCAGGGCCTTGGCCGACCGGGTACCCGACCCGCAGAAGCCCGCCGCCGGGCGTACCCTCACCTATCTCACCTTGCTGACCCGTTTGAATCAGGAGTTGTCATGACCGATCCCCAGCCCGAAATACTGCGTCCCCACGCCGAACAGGCGTACGTCGGTGAACTGGCGGCCATGGCGGCCGCCGACGACCGACCGCGCCCGCCCTCCTGGAAGCTGTCCCCCTGGGCCGTGGTGACGTACCTGATCGGCGGCACGCTGCCCGATGGCACGGTGATCACGCCCAAGTACGTCGGCTCCCGGCGCCTGATGGAGGTGGCGGTCGCCACGCTCGCCACCGACCGGGGGTTGCTGCTGCTCGGGGTGCCCGGCACCGCCAAGTCATGGGTTTCCGAGCACCTGACAGCGGCGATCTGCGGCGACTCGACGCTGCTGGTCCAAGGTACCGCGGGTACCGCCGAAGAGGCGGTCCGGTACGGCTGGAACTACGCGCGGCTCCTGGCCGAGGGCCCAAGCGAGGCCGCTCTGACGCCCTCGCCGGTCATGGTCGCCATGCGGACGGGGTCGATCGCCCGGATCGAGGAACTGACCCGCATTCCCTCCGACGTCCAGGACGCGCTGATCACGATCCTGTCGGAGAAAACCCTGCCCGTACCGGAACTGAACTTCGAGGTCCAGGCCCGGCGCGGTTTCAACCTGGTGGCCACCGCCAATGACCGCGATCGCGGGGTCAACGACCTGTCCAGCGCCCTGCGGCGCCGCTTCAACACCGTCGTCCTGCCCCTGCCCGCCACGGCGGAGGACGAGGTGCGCATCGTCTCCAAACGGGTGGCCGAACTCGGCGTCGCCCTCGAATTGCCGGACGTGTCCGCCGCCGAGAAGGAAATCCGCCGGGTGGTCCAAATTTTCCGCGAGTTGCGCTCGGGGGCGACGCAGGACGGCAAGACGTCGCTCAAGTCCCCGTCCGGCACCCTGTCGACGGCCGAGGCGATCTCGGTGGTCGCCTCCGGGATGGCCTTGGCCGCCCACTTCGGCGACGGTGTGCTGCGCGCCGGCGACCTGGCGAGCGGGATCGTGGGCTCGGTCATCAAAGATCCGGTGTCCGACAAGGTGATATGGACCGAGTACCTGGAGAACGTGGTACGCCAGCGCGGCGATTGGGCCGATTTCTACCGGGCGTGCGCGCAGGACGCGGCGTCGGCGTGACAGACGGCGTCCGCCTCTTCGGCATCCGGCATCACGGACCGGGCTCGGCCCGGTCGCTGGTCGCCGCCCTGGACGCCTACGCGCCCGACCTGGTCCTGATCGAGGGTCCGCCCGAGCTGGAATCCATCGCGGCCTGGGCGGCCGATCCCGCCATGGTACCGCCGGTGGCCGTCTTCGCCTACGAGACCGGCGACGCCGCCAACTCGGCGTTCTGGCCGTTCGCGGTCTTCTCGCCCGAGTGGCAGGCCATGGCCTGGGCGGCTCGCAGCGGGGTCGCGGTACGGTTCATGGACTTGCCCGCCGCGACGATGCTGGCGCTGGCGAAGGATCAGCCCCCCGACGACGGTGCCGCCGACGCCGCTCAGGCGGTCCGGCACGATCCCTTCGCCGTACTCGCCCAGGTGGCGGGCATCGACGACCCGGAGCGCTGGTGGGACGAGGTCGTCGAATCCGCGCCGCAGGCCGATCGCTTCGCCGCCGTCGCGGAGATGATGGGCCAGTTGCGGGCCGCGGACCAGGCCGGCCCGGCCGAGGCGGCGGTACCCGACCGGGACGCCCTGCGCGAGGCCCGCATGCGGACGGCCCTACGGGCGGGCGTGAAGACGGCGAGCCGCGTAGCGGTGGTGTGCGGGGCCTGGCACGTACCGGCGCTGACCGAACCCTGGCCGCCGGCCAAACACGACGCCGACCTGCTGAAGAACCTGCCGAAGGTCGGCTGCGAGGTGGCCTGGGTGCCGTGGACGTACTCGCGGTTGGCCGAGGCCAGCGGGTACGGGGCCGGCGTGATCAGTCCCGGCTGGTACCACCACCTGTTCACCACCGCCGACCAGCCGGTCGTACGCTGGCTGACCGCCGTGGCCCAGGTACTGCGCGGCCACGATCTGCCGGTCAGTTCGGCCCACGTCATCGAGGCCACGCGGCTGGCCGAAACCCTGGCGGCCCTGCGGGGACGCAGCCTGGCGGGGCTCGGCGAGGTGACTGAGGCCGTCCGCTCGGTGATGTGCGATGGCAACGACACCCTGGTGGGGTTCGTCAACCGCGAGCTTGTGATCGGCGAGACGCTGGGCGCGGTACCCGACGGCGTGCCGCTCGTACCCTTGGAAGCCGATCTGCGGGCGAGCGCCAAGACGCTGCGGCTCGCCTTCCAGGCGGTGGAGAAGGAACTGACGCTCGACCTGCGCAAGGAGTTCGACCGCCGCCGCTCCGCGCTGCTGCACCGCCTGGCGATCCTCGGCCTGCCGTGGGGCCGGGCGCGGGAGGAGAACACCACGGGTACCTTCAAGGAAGCCTGGACGCTGGCCTGGGACCCCACGTTCGCGGTCGGCATCGTGGAGGCCGCTGGTTGGGGGACGACGGTGGCGAGCGCCGCCGCCCGGAAGCTGGGCGAGCAGACCGGCTCGGTGGCCGCCATCTCGGCCGCCATCGAACAGGCCTTGATCGCCGACCTGCCCGACACCCTGGCCGAGTTGCTGCCGGCGCTGGACCAGCGCGCCGCCGCCGAAGGCGACATTGCCGCCCTGCTGTCCGCGGTACCGCCGTTGGCCCGCGCCGCCCGGTACGGCACCGTCCGGGGGACCGACACCGCCGAACTGGCCAGCGTCGCCGAATCGATCCTGGTCCGGGCCGGCGCCGGATTGGCCACGGCGGTGGCCGGTTTGGACGAGGCGGCCGCCCGGGCCTTGGTGCCGGTCTTCGACGAGGTACAGCGCGGGGTGAGGCTGTTGGACGCGGCGACCGACATCTGGGCGCGGGGACTGGCCGAGGTGGCCGACCGGCGGGATGCCCCGCCGTTGCTGGTCGGCAAGGCCGTCCGCCTGCTGTTCGACCGCGGCCTGATGGCCCGCGACGACGTGGTGGCGCGGCTCGGCCGGGCGCTGTCGCCTGGCCTCGTGCCGGCGGCTCAGGCGGGGTGGGTCGAGGGTCTGCTGGCCGGAGACGCGCTGCTGCTCATCCACGACGACCAGTTGGTGTCGGTCCTCGACCGCTGGGTACGCGAGCTTGGCGACGAGGCCTTCCAGGACTGCGTCCCGCTGATCCGGCGTACCTTCGGCACTTTCCAGCGCGCCGAACGGCGGCAACTGGAGCTGAGGGTACGCCACCTGGGTGAGGCTTCGGCCCTCCCGTCCGGCGGCGGTGAGTTCGACCTCGCCCTGGCCGCCGGGGCGCTGGCCACCGTCCGTACCTTGCTCGGCGGGGCCGTGGAAGTAGGTGAGCCATGATCGACGACGAAGAGCGCCTGCGCCGTTGGCGGCTCCTGCTCGGTTCGGCCGAGGCCGACGAACTGGGCAAAGCCGACGCCCGGCTGGATGCCGCGCTGCACGTGCTCTACGACTCCGACCGGCCGGGCGGGCAGGGCCGCAGCGCGGGTCTGGGAGCGTCCGCGCCCATGCTGGCGCGCTGGCTGGGCGACATCCGGACCTATTTCCCGTCCACCGTGGTCCAGGTCATGCAGCGCGATGCCATCGACCGGCTGGGCCTGCGGACCCTGTTGATGGAACCGGAGATCCTCGCCACTCTGGAACCGGATGTCCACCTTGTGTCGACCCTGGTCAACCTGCAGAAAATGATTCCGGAACAGACCCGGGCCACCGCCCGTCAGGTGGTCGCCACGGTGGTGGACGAGGTCCGCCGGCGCATCGCGTCGAAGACCCAAGCGGCGGTCCGTGGCGCTCTCAAACGGTCGGTCCGCCGGCGGCGGCCGCCCCTGGCCGATGTCAACTGGAACGCGACGATCGCGGCCAACCTGCGGACCTATCTGCCGGAGTACCACACCATCGTCCCCGAAAAACTGATCGGGTACGGCCGGGCCATCCCCGCCATGACCAAGGACGTGGTGGTCGCCATCGACCAGTCCGGCTCTATGGCGGAGTCGGTGGTCTACGCTTCGATCTTCGGGGCGGTACTCGCCAGCCTGCCAGCCGTGCGTACCTCGCTGGTGGCCTTCGACACCGCCGTGGTGGACCTGACGCCGCTGTTGTCCGATCCGGTGGACCTCCTCTTCGGTACCCAGTTGGGCGGCGGTACGGACATCAACGGCGCGGTCGCCTACTGCGAGACCCTGATCACGCGCCCGGCCGACACCATCTTCGTGCTGATCTCCGACTTGTACGAGGGCGGGGTGGCCGAGCAGTTGCTGGCCCGGCTGTCGGGGTTGGCGCAGTCGGGGGTGGCCTGCGTGGTCCTGCTCTCGCTGGCCGACTCCGGGGCACCGGCGTACGACCGGGAGCTGGCCGCCCAACTGGTCGGACTCGGCGTGCCGTCCTTCGCCTGCACCCCGGATGTCTTCCCGGACTTGCTGGCGGCGGCCATCGGCGGCGACTCCCTGATCGGCTGGGTGGAGCAGGCAGAGCAGGCGCGGTCATGAAGCTGATGTTTCTCGGTACGGGGGCCGGTGTGCCGTCGGCGTCGCGCAACGTGTCCGCCGTCGCACTGGATCTGGTGGCCGAGAATGGCGCGATCTGGTTGTTCGACGCCGGCGAGGGCACCCAGCAGCAACTGCTGAAGGCCGGCCTCGGGCTGCGCCGGATCACCCGCGTTTTCATCACCCATCTGCACGGCGACCATCTGTTCGGCCTGCCCGGCCTGCTGAGTACCCGGTCGTTCCAGGCCGGTGCGCCGCCGCTTGATGTTTACGGGCCACCGGGGCTCGGCGAGTACCTCGGTACGGTGCTGCGGGTATCCGCCAGCCACCTGACGTACGACCTCACGATCCACGAGGTCGCCGACGGCGAGACAGCGTTCCACGCGACGGGTTTCACCGTGACGTGCCGCTTGCTCGATCACGTGGTACCCAGCTTCGGGTACCGGGTGACCGAGGATGAGCGTCCCGGCGCGCTGCAGGTCGAGCGCTTGCGGGCGCTCGGGCTCGGTCCGGGCCGGTGGTACGGACAGCTCAAGGCCGGTCAGACCGTCACCTTCCCGGACGGGCGGGTTGTCGATGGCCGGGACTACTGCGGTCCGGGTCAGCCCGGCCGGATCGTCGCCATTCTGGGCGACACCCGTCCGGCCGCCAGCGCGGTCGAGTTGGCTCGCGGGGCCGACGTTCTGGTGCATGAGTCGACGTACGGCCCGGCGGACGCCGCGCTGGCCCCGCCGTACTTCCATTCCACCTGCCTCGATGCCGCCGCGATCGCGCGCGCAGCCGGCGTGAGAACCCTGCTGATCACGCACTTCAGCGCGCGGTACTCCGATCGTGATCTGGACGAGTTGGCGGACGCGGCGCGCCAGGTGTTCCCGGCGACGTTCGCCATGCGGGACTTTCAGGTCGTCGACGTGAACCGCCAGAGCCTGGCCTGATCCTCGGGGCTGGCGTAGCCGGGCGGTCTTATGGGACGCGAAGGATGCGGAGGGGGTCGCGGTGGGCGGCGATGGTGGCGATGGGGGTACTTGCTGCGAGAGTGAGTAGCAGGGTCAACCCGGCGACTCCGGCGGTGAACCGCCACGACGGTAGCAGGCCGGTGGTGGCGTGCAGGGTTATGAGCCCGGCGGCGGCGCCGACGAGGATGCCTGGGACAGCGGCGATAGTGGTTTGGATCAGCAGGGTGGCGACGAGGGTCGAGCGGGTCGCGCCCAGCGCGCGGCGGCGGCCGAACTCGCGGCGGCGCGCGCTGGTGGCGGCCAGCACCGTGACGGCGATAACGATGGCGCCGACGATCATGATGACAGCCATGAGCTGACGTGAGGCGGCGCCCAGGCGCCCGGCGATGACATTCCGGAACGCGACAGCGCCGGATGGTGTCTCCACGGTCAGGGCGGCCGGATTCAGCACGGGTGTGGAGGTGGCGATGACATGTTCGAGACGGTCGATCACGGTGACATCGGCGGCCATGACGTAGATGTAGCGCAACTGGTCGATGTCGGCCGGATCGGTGGCGACAAGGACGGTGTTGTTCAGGTTGGCTAGCGGCCCGTCGGCCTGGAACACGCCAACCACCCCGACGGGGTCGGCGCCGGGGGCCTGGATGCGTCCCAGGCCTGGCCCGAGGTTGAGGGTGGTGGCCGCACCGACGCCGGCGACGGCCTCGCCGGGGCGGGGCGGGCGGCCCTGGACGAGTACCAGGTCGGGGGGCAGCGGGCCGACCAGGGCGCGCGAGGCGGCCCGGGTCAGCGGAATCGCCGGGTTGGTCACATCCACCGCCGGGCCGAGTCCGACCGCCCACGACACGTCGGATAACCCAGCCAGCCGGGCCGGCCCGCCAGGCTGCATACCTGAGGCGCCGCCCTCATCGGACAACACGATCAGGCGGGTTCCGGCCGAGTCGATCTGGGCGACGATTTGGGCTTCGTTGGCGGCGGCCTGCCCGGTGGTGACCAGAACGGCGAAGTTCATGGTGGCAAGCACCAACACGAGGGTTAGGCTGGCGGCGACCTGGGCGCGGGCCGACGCGGTAGCGTCACGCAGCAGTTCCCGCATTCTGGGTGCGCCGGTCCAATCGGCGGGCCGTGCTCTTTCGGCATGAGGGCTAGACATTGGCACCTCCGGTGCTGCGCCACGGAAACGGCTGGTCGGGCACTGGCGCCGCGGCCGGCGGTGCGACTGCGCGGACGCTGACGCCGCCGTCACCGGTCAGACGTATCTCGTGCGAACAACGGGCCGCCACGGTCTTGTCGTGGGTGGCGACGATGACGGTACCGCCTTGGGCGGCGTGGTCGGCTAGCGCATCAAGGACCACTTCGGCTGACGTGTCGTCCAGGTTGCCGGTTGGCTCGTCAGCGAACACGACGCGCGGGTTTGTCAGTAGCGCCCGGCACAAGGCAGCCCGTTGCGCCTGCCCGCCCGATATCTCGCCCGGACGGTGATCCGCCCGCTCAGCCACACCAAACCGGGACAGCAACACCCTGGCCCGTACCTCCGCTTGGCGGCTGGTCATGCCGGCGAACAGCCCCGAGTCGCACACATTCGCCAATACCGTACGCGACGGGTCCAACAGCGCATCCTGGAACACAAACCCCATATGGGCCGCCCGCAGCCTCGACCGGGACGCATCCGGCAGGCTAGATGCCGGTCGGCCGTCCCACATGACTTCACCCGAGGTGGGGCGGATCATCAACGCCAACAGATACAACAACGTCGACTTGCCCGACCCGGACGGCCCCGTCAACGCCGTCATAACACCCGATGACACGGCGAGCGTCATGTTATCGATCACAGGCGGGGTGCCACGCCCATAGCTGAACAGCAGATTGCGCGCCGCCACCGGGGCCGAATCGCCCGGCTCCTCATCCACGCTCACGACGGCGTACCTCCCGGGGTCGTCGAGGTGGCGGGGGTTGTGGTGGCCGTCCCAGTGGCGGCGGACGTTGTGGTCGCGTCACCGGCCAAGACAACAACTGTACCGATGTCGACACCGTCCACCACCACCCCGCCCTGGCCCTCACCCAGTATCGTCACCGGCAGGCGGGTGCCATCAGGGGTCACCAGATAGGCCGTGCCGTCCGCGTTGAACCACACTGCCGCTGCCGGCACACCCGGCCCACTCACCTGAGGCGTCAACACCTGCTTGGCAGGGTAGACCGCCTGAGCCGGGTCCAACGGCACCTGGTCACACCGATCCCCGCACACTGGCGAACCGTCCGCCCTTGTCAAAGTCCAGCTTGTGTAGCCGTTCTCGTCCTGGCTGGACGCCACTATCGTCTGCACCGTCTCATCACCGAAAACAACCTCAATCGGCTTGGACGAGTCCAGGGCCGACCCCTGCGTCACCGCGATAGCGAACTGCGGGGTGCCATCCAACACCGACAAAACAACATCACCTGGCGCCAAACGCTGCCCTACCGCCATGCCGTCCGCCACCCGGACCCGAGACGGCAGGCTAGCCGCATACACGATGTCGCCCGCCCGCACGACCCCGTCAACCGCCACACCCAGACTCTTCTGCCACGCCTGCACCGCCAGCGTAGTCGTGCTCGTGAACGACCCATCCACCGGTCCCTTATAGAAACCGGTGTCAACCAGCAGTTGTTGAAGCTGGGCAACATCCGCCCCAGCCGCGTCCTGCGCCAGGTCACGAAACGACGGCACCGCTCCCACTCCGGCCACCACCGGACGCAAGTCAACCGTGAACAGCACATCCCCGGCCTTGACTGTGGCGCCATCCTTCACCGCGATCGATGTCAACACGCCCTGCGCCGCACCCACCCCGAAAGGCCGCGCCACCCAAGCCGCCGACACCATCGTCGGAATCGACCGGCCCACCGTCATCTGAGACACCGCCACCGTCGACGGCGTCTCAGCCGCATTGTCGGCCTGCGGCGGCACAAAAACCCACCGCCCAAACAACACACCCAGGCCAGCCGCCACCACCACAGCGATCAGCCACCAAACCACACCCCGGCCACGGCGCCGAGTACTACCGCGGCGACCGCTGCCACCGCCTGCCGCATCAGCCAGAGTCATGATTGGTTGTGTCCATGCGAGGCTACTGGGGCGGCGAGGCAAACGCGACGAAGTTCGGGCCCGGTTGAGGGCAAGCCTGGTCCAAAGCAGCTAAGTCGCTTGGAGGGATCTTGCTCAGGGGGGTCGCCAGGTTGCCGTAAGGGTTCCACGCCGACGACACGTCTGAGTCCATCCACACCTCCAAGCTCGGGGCCTCGGACACGGCAAACCCATGCGCGACAATGCAAGCTCTTGTGTCCAGCATCCGTTCATACGCCGCTGCGTCCAGTGTCTTGTTATCCTGGTAAGCGGGCAACGGCACCCGCGCATTACAATCAGCCGACGCGGTCTCAAACAGCGCCTGAGTAGCGGGATCGTTTGGTACGTTCCAAAACCCCACGCTGCCTGACATTTCCTTCACTGCCGTGAAGCCGTACTCGGCATAACACGCCACCTGTCCGGACTGGTACACCTCATTCTCCTGGCGTACCTGTGCCATCCAGCCCGGCTCCACCCAAGTGGAAGTCACTGTTGGCCCGCCTTGGGTTGCGGTGCAACCGGTTAGGGAGAGGCAACCCAAGACAAGACCGCACAGCAGGCGGTTCGTGGTGGTCGAGCCATTGATATGCTGTTGGGAGCCTGCCTGCACGGTAATGGAGCCGGTACCGCTCTTTAGCCCGTTGGCCAACATGCTGATGGTGCCTGGGCAGGTGTAGGAACCGCTGTAGTTAGTGGTTTGGGCGGGTGCCGCCGCCATGACGCTGGCGCCCAGAGCGCGCGCGATCCCTGTGGCAGCAACCGCGATCCTCCTTGACAACTTGTTACTCATCCCCGTTCGCGTATCTATTGGACGAAGTTATCCAATGGTTTGACTT
>Ga0123354_10016725_pt1 | contig 11494 bp, 7 predicted proteins | sample TergutLab28metaG_2_FD_97872 | JGI IMG/M metagenome (GOLD analysis project Ga0123354, IMG submission 97872) | Labiotermes labralis P4 segment gut microbial communities from Petit-Saut dam, French Guiana - Lab288 P4 | ecosystem: Host-associated > Arthropoda: Insects > Digestive system > Gut ... | reverse complement strand
CTAATATAAAGTGTCAATACATTTTATCAGATGCATACAAATTTAATGTAGATTCCCGGGAATACGAGACCCCTTGATAAACCTATGTATACATATGAGGATAACTTTAAAATAGCTTCTATGTTTCTCAAACTATGCATTTTCTTACTTTCCACAATTTTAGAAACCAACAAACTGCACCAAACAAAAACACAGTAAAAGAGATCACAAAACAAACTTTTAATAAAATTATTTTTATGTTCCTCCTCCTCCTCTGTACTGTCACATTCCCTAATGTACCTAGTCTCATCCTTATTCTGAGCGCCATCTTTCAGATCTCCCAATGTTTCTGCTTCCCTGAGGTCCGGTCTGTATTGCATTACACTGTCCTAGCCAGTATTACTAGCCTCTGGTTTCTCCCTCTGGGCTTCCCACGGCATTCTCCGCTTTTCAGTATCCTCTACTATGCCATCTACACAAATTTACTCAGTATTTCATTGCGCATATGGTCCCTTTAACCTACAGCCATCAATTCAGTTGTGTTGCCCCTCCAGTCACGCCTGGGCCTCACTTTGAATAATCCACATATCAGACCTAAGCACCACATAAAGAATTATCATCTCGAAATACACGACGACCGATTTATTTCTGTCATTGGCAAGTTAACCGCACACAATTTTTCTCCAATTCTATTCTCAAGCTCAACAACTTGTGCAGACGTAACAGTGCTGTATACGATTGCACGGTCCAACCATCAGTTCTCATATCACTACGCAGTTACATTAGAGGAACTGAATACTTGAACTACGAGATTTAAAAATCGCACAACGGTATTTAAGATTATGGTAAAGCTGTTGAATTTTGTAGATACGTTAGAATAATGTTTCGGACAACCGTTGTGCTTCAACCATCAGGGTCGAACCTGGTACCCAATTACCAAACTACAAAGCTTCGAATCCCCGACCACCACAATGTAAACAATTTCAATAGCTGCAGGATTAAAAATAGTTATCAAAAGCCAGTTTCGTTCGACAGCTTTTCATTTATTGCTCTCTGAAATACAAGCCTCGGCAGTTCCGCAAACCAACACCAGCCCGCGCATAAGCGTGAAGGTGCATGTAAGTATGAGCGAGTCGATACCGTACTCATTAATCACAACCGACATTAACCCGTAGCCCAATTAGTGTTAAAACAAGTTACACCTCATGGGAAATACAACTCATGTGCCATTCGTCTGCGGCACGCTCAATTAACTGCTGATACACAGCTAAACGTTCTTACAATGGAGAGTTAAGTTGGCGACTTGTTGAAAGGCCATACTACATTTAGGAGTACTGCACTTCAATTTAACGTTGCTATCAGCAATTCAGGGTCCGTATAGTGACGAATGTGAGTACAATAAATCAGAAAGGAAGTGAAGGAATCGATGATGGTATAATTTAGGGTAACATCACGGCTTAGGGGAGTAGGTGTAATGTAGTGTAGTAACATGACGTATGGGTTTAGACACAATGTAAGGTACTATCATGACATACGGTGTATGTACCGAGGAAACCACGAAAGCATCAGGATGGTGGATGCCGCAGCCACGTTGGAGGGAAGTAGCTGTACCAGTATTATGACCAGTACCGGAGGCTGCGGTTACAGTTTTTGGTACTCCTGATGATGGGTGCTGTGACACCCGAAACATGTGGAGTGACTTTCCAGTAAATAAATATCTGCATACTGTTGCATCTAGTTGGATTTTTATTCACATTGAATTATTATGCACGGAACCATGAGCTTAAAACTCATATTTTAAATTTCGTTCTACACTCATGGGGTCCTTGTACTTATCATTTTTCTACTTTATATTATGTCGTCCTTTCTACAACCAGGCAGAAGTCAAAGCTCGGGAAAACCAGCATAAGGAATTTCCAACAACAAACTGGCACCCCTTTTAAGTGATGGCTACACTTAACACAGCGCTTGGGTAAAGCGCAGCACTAGACTGTATGCCAGGCGACGGTGAAAAACAATTTACTGTAGATTGTTATGCAGTGGCACGTCACTTTTACAAACTACAATCGTGAATGTTTTCAGCAAAATTCTTTGCCCCACTCACCTTTTGATATACTCTTTAAAAAACTGAGTTCCAAAGAAATAAATGTATTTTTTCGTGTGTTAAAAAACATAGATGCGTTTAAAATCTAGATGGCTTAAATTCCTAGATCGAAAAGTTACAACAGGCGAACAAAGCATGCAGTGTCCAATGGATACTGCAGGCTCTTTCGATGGAGCCAAAGAAGGCGGAGCCTAAACCCGACCAATCACTTCCCTTCATTGCGAGGTTAACGAGACAGACAATTTGCATACAACGCAACATTAGGGACGTTCGTGCAACCATAGTTGCAGCGGAAAAGCAATAATTACGACACATTCGGCGTGACTGTAGCCTTCAGTATCCAGCATGCAAAGCGCATGCGCCATATTTTCATCTGTGGCCTGTCAGGCTCTACTTTATTTGTTCATATTATCTTAAAAACAGGAATTTTTAAAAAAAGTTATTGTACAAAAATTTTTGTTTTTTATTTTCTCTACGACATTTGTCGCAACATTTCTCATTCTAAGAAGAACTGGGCGAGATAATATCACAAATGTATTCTGGCATTCATGTAAAGTACCCGTTATTCTTCTCAGATTTTTATAAAACTTGCATATTTTCAAAACCTTTTCGAAAACTACAATTTCAAATAAAATGAAAATGGGTTTAATGGGAGCCGAGTTGTTCTATGGGGGCGGGCGGATGGACGGACATGACGAAGCTAATAGTCGCTTTTCGAAAGTTGAAAACGCGTGGAACTATGATCCCCTTCTCCTCTATGACATCATGGTGTGTGGGAAAATTAATTACGCAGTGACAACCGTGCTAAGGGTTTAGTGATTAGCGTTAGCACACCGGAGACATGATCCTGGAAACTGTAATTCTGCGGAACGCATTTTTGTCTTCTTTAATTTATTACGCCTACACACGTGTATCCTACCACGCCTTCGTTGCCTCCTCCTTATATCGTCCTATACGTACCGAAAAATGCAATGTTATTGCAAACGAAATCGATTAATTTCTTGAAGTAGACATTAAACAAAAGCTGTGGAAATTGTGTATCGTTTGTTTTCTTAAATGGTGTCGTTTGAGGTGAACAGCCTTGCGCGGCGAACGTAAGGACTAGGTCAGTGTTGTTGACGCTGGACAGACAGCGCGCTGATTCGACGGCAGTAACACGGTGCCAATCAGAACATCATACGTTGACGTCGTCGTAGTATTACGAACCGAAAGGTAAGTCTGATTGAGGCAATGATGGCAGGAAGCAGTAAAGCATGATTCCAACGCTTCATTAATTGAAATGTACGTTTTTTTATGTCAACTGATTCACCCTAACGTAGAAATCGGTGCGCGGTTTCGTCGAAGATTAACAAGCAATTTACAGTTCCGGCTGAACTCCTCAATCGTTTTGTAGGATGCATACAGCAAGATGCTGTGAAAGTGGGTAAAGGCGAACAGTACAGTCACTCACTACACGCCACACAATATGCATCATACGGGGAATGGATCCAATTTGGACCAAGGAAGAACAGACGCTTGTACACAAAGAATTAATTAAAATGAAGACACCTATATTTTTTAACCATCTGAACAAACAAGCCGTATTATCACCACTGTTTCAGCATATTATATTATATTATATTTATGTGCATAATTTTCATCGAAATCTGTAAAATTCTACGCTATTGATACCACAACACATGTACGCATATTGCGACGCACTACGGTATGTTTTAGAGAAATTTTGGTGTCAGCTCCACGAAGATGGAGAGACAACGCCGAAACATGTAGGAGCTATGTAAAAGAGTACGCATAAATTATAGAACAGTGCATTTATTGGTGTCACGCGAGTTTTTCCTAGAGCAGTAAAATTTCTTCACTGTGGTGTGGTTCAAGTTTTCGCTTTCTTCTGCTCTGAACAGAACTCCAGTACACCAATTCTCCAGGCTTACTTTCCCTTCAAGACGAGCTTTTGCTCATAATTTATAGCTGAAACCTTATAAATCGAAAGACAAAATCCAATAATTAAAGTGATTAAGTGATAACGAATACCTCTCCTGCTGTGTTCTAACATTAGTGATTAATTTGCCAAACTCTGTCCTGGCACTCGTTTATACAGTGTTAACAATAAATCATCACCCATATTTACACGGTAATGTTGTGAAGTCTGAAATTTATGTTCAATACATAATACACAAAACGTAACTTCATACCAAACAAAAAAAACTCCACGTATCGATTACGAAGCAAAATCGGCAAATTCTGCCTTGTTCATTACGAAAATCAAACGAAACAGACACGTACACAGTGTGGACAGACAGAAGAATTTATAATCTTAGTAATTAACTAACTTAATGCACAAAATTTTGTTTTACAATAAGGTTATTATATGCCTCTACATGTTTCGAGCACTATGTGCCCATCATCAAGAGGTCAAAATTGTATTATACAGCATCTGGTATCATCACACTCTCTAGGTGGCCTTCCTGTGCACAGGTTGAGAGTGTCCTCTCTCAACCTGATGGGCACACAGTGCTCGAAGAATGTAGAGATATATAATAAATTTATTGAAAAACAAGATTTTTTTGCATTAAGTTGGTTAAGTACTAAGATTGTACTGAGATGCGCGGTCAGCAGAACATAAACAAAAGCAGAAATAATGTCAAAACAGGTGGCACAAGCAGTCAACGCTGACAAACGAACAGTGCCATCTGTATACACTGTCAGGAACGGAATATGAGAAGTAGTTGTCCTCTGCATGAGATAGTCCGCTAACGTTGGGAAGGTGTCATATGAACTCTGTAGCGAAGAAAACAAGTAGAATATGAATAAAAAGATAAACCCCATTAAGCCACAGTCCCTGCTTTTATGAAAATCGGCGGTCCACGATCGCAATTACAAAAGTCTACAACTAGCCGTATCTTGATACACACGATTTCGGTCCACACCTGCACCCTCTTTACTCAGCATCGCGTTTCATTTCATCCTCCATCTGAAACTCAGTATTCGTATTTCTAAACAGTACAAACCCTTCAAATTCCCCAGATTAAGTGTCGTATGCAAGAGGTTTGGGAATCTCGCAGACATACTGAAAAAAATGTGCAAGTATTTTGATACGTTAAGTTGTGTCAATGGGTATAACAGATACCGACGTTTCGGATGATAATAATAATCATTCCTCTATATTTGAGGTCAAGCACCCAAGTCTCTTAGACTCACTGAGGCTGAAGAGGAATAAACTGATTATTTGAGCCTACATTCTTCTCACGCATTTACGTTCAAGTCGGTATGATCCCTGTTCAGAGACAGGCAGTTCTGCAGTTATAATTTAGTGGAACCTTGTTGTTCTGTGGGCTGCACCAAGGCATTCCGCCACTGCCGTGGAGTAATTGCGGTCCTTTTAAAATTCGCAGATGAAATAAATTTTGAGTTCGGATTTTTTTAATTTTGCAGTTTCCTCGCAACCGATCATGCATATATAAAAGCCAGCCATCCGACCGACCCACAATATTACACGACATATTTTCCGCCATTGGTATTGTCCATAGTTTGAATGACGAAATGAAGAATTAAATTTTTGTGGTGTTCTGCAGACTGCACTGCGTCGGTCCAGGTGCCTCGCGAGGTGAAAAGTTTCAGATTCTCCGAAATAAAGTGATAAAAATTACAAGTATGGAGAGGATGCTTGATTTAGAGGTTATATGACAACTATCCGATTTGATAGAATTATCTGGGGGAAGCTTAGGAAAGAGAAGAAGTAAACGGTTTAAATTTTAATTCACACAGTACATTGTTCCTCTCATACTAAGGCACATCCGTAGATTAAGGACGGTTATGAATAGGGTGCTGAGGGGTATATTTAAAACTGAGTGGGAGGAAGTAACAAAAGGGAAGATAAATTTACACAACAGCGTGCTTTAAATTGTGTGCTTTCACGAAATATAATTAGGATAACGACATCCGGGAGAATGAAACATGCTTCGTAAGTACACAGCAGCCTACTTATGGATGGTTCGGGAAATAGGCCTACAAAATTTGATTCTAAAACTCTCAGAGAAAGAAGGAATTTAAAAAATCTACGTATGTACTTACATACTGACGTGCAGAACGGGCTTGGGTCACTTAAAATATAAGAAAATAAACTAAAATCTACGTATGTTAAGGAAATAAGATCTGAATAGATAATTCATTCTTGTGATACTGGATACAATGCAGTGGCGGGTTCTTGGGAACATTCCGAAAGTTTGCGAAAGTCTGAAAGGTTTTTCACGTAAGGCTCTGTTCTATAATAATAATTATAATAATACTTATAACACAGTTATGAAACTGATATTCTAAACTATACAATGAAAGGTCCATAACAACCGATCGCTCGTAACAACACATCAGACACAGTTATGCTTGACAGAACATTCAGACATCTTCTACAGCACCATCAAACAGAAGATCGAGAAATATACAAACATAAAACAAAAGCTAGGAAGGATATGGCAAATGAAAGCAGTCCACATATTACTATCAGTATTATCCACTACGGACATTATCCTAAACAAATTATACGACGGGGTGAAACTGCTCAATCTTCGCCCTAGTCTATATATTTCAATGCAGAAAGCAGTAATTCTTACTACATGTCGCACTGTTCGACAATTTCTAGCAGAATGATGAATAAGAAGTGCTCGGTCAGTGATCCTTACATTTTGAAAACCAAATAAACAGCTGTGATTTTAAAAGGAAAGTAAATAATAATAATAATAATAATAATAACCACAGAATAGCTGCAAATTTACATGATATAAACACACGGTTTGTTTCAGCTATACTTTTGTAAGCATTGTGCATAATAAATGAGGTGGTGGTGGTGGTGGTGATAACATAATGTGAAAGTAAGATCATGATCCAAACCGTATTACTGTATTATTCTCAAACCAAAGTTGCTTGTACAACAGTGTAACAACCATGCGTTTAGCTGGTCCCCTCAGCCACGTACGGTCTTCAATGGTAAGCTGTACAGAACTTCAAACAGTCGTCGTTCTGGGTGGGACAGAGTGGGACAAAAAATTGAAGATAAATAACATGGAGATTTAAGCAAATTCTGATACTAGAAACCCAATCGGACTGCAATAAATGATTACACTAAACTTAAAACATCTGCATGACAAGTAATTAATGTTTTCTCGGACTAAAAGCCGCGTCGGGCTGTTAAGTACACCAACTGCGGTGTTTAACCCACCAACTCACGCGGCTGTCATGATATCCTAACTCTGATGATGGAAATGGAATCACTCTCCGAAACAGTGCTTTGCTTGAAATTGCCGCGGCCGTCAACCTGATATTTTAATGAATGTCGCCCGGAGCAGCGTCTAGTCACACATTCGTATTATAAATGAAGATAATGGTACAGTTTTCTACATAATCATCAGGCCATAAGGAAATATAGAGAGCTGGATGCTTAGCTCCACGAAGTCTTAACACTGGCACAATATGCAGGTTAGTTGTCGGTGGGAAAAGTCACCAGTACTCAATGAATGAGGTGGATGGGAAAACGTAAAGAAAGTCTACCCATGTCGGAATGGAACCACGGTTCCTCGGTCGTCCAGAGCGAAACTTATTCACGATACTGTGATTGTCGCTCGCCGAATCACAAGATCGTTTCTATCGTACAATAGAAATTTGCAGCATCTCTAAAGTATTCCCAGGACCCGCATATGACAATCCAGCGTTACAGTCGCACAATAATGGTGCAACACTTTCTGCAGATTCATTAAATTGCTAAGTCATCCAAAATGCATTTCACAGACCTCAGCAAATTAGTGGCAACAGGTGAAATGTTTCACGGCAAGTAACGACTAATACGTGTCGAGAGACTTCTAGAATGTTCTTAATTACACAGCGCCGTGCGGTCTAAGGCGTAAATCTCCGGCCGCTTGATTGCGGGTTGGAATCCCACTGAGGACTTGGACGTTGTCTGTTGCGTTTGTTGTTGGTTGTGTAGGTAGCGGCCTTTGCGAGGAGGTAATCACTCGCTCAGAGGAGTCCTCTCCGGTGTGTGTGTGTGTGTGAGGGTGGATGCGCACGCTTGTGTGTGTTGGTGTGTGTGTGTGTGTGTGTGTGCGGGTGCGCGCACTTGTGTGTGTGGGGGGGGGGGGGGCGCGTTTGGTGTGTCTGATCAGAGCCCTCAACAATGAAATGGCCTTGGCCTGAATTAAGCTGTTGTGCACAGAAAGAAAAGTGTCCCACTAAGCCACTGTGCTTCTACGTATCATGTTTTAGACGCTTCGTTAAAAGCTACGACAGCTGAAGCACTGTATATTTTCTGAACCGTGTACCACTGACAAAGCAAAACATACAATGAAGACATATGATCATACCACTCACTAAGCGCAACAGTGGCACAATCCGAAAATTACCATTGGGAATTAAGAATAAGATTGACCTAAAAAATGTAACAACCAAATCCGACAATACCGGCACAACACGTGTTAGCTGACAGACACCCTGCTGGTTGTCAATACTGTTGGATGTAGTTACATTTTTTAGCTCAATCTTAGTATTAACTCCAAATGGGTAGTTTTTGGGATGTATCACTATCGCATTCAGTGAAGGTTATACTGGCGACGTCAAGCAGGTACATGACTTCGATGTTTGTGTGACCCTGCATCTCTGATACAATAGTATAAACAACCAACTAGATGCAACAGTAACAATTTATTAGTAATTTCAACTAGCTCAACATGTTTCGGGCGATAATTTCAAACATCCTCAGGAGCACTAGACTGTGTTTACAGCTAGCTTGCTGGTGGCCTTGTCACCAGTAGGCAACTTCTTCGGTGCATTATACCACAAGCTGCAAACACAGTCTAGTGCTCCTGAGGATGGGCGAAATTATGGCCCGAAACATGTTGAGCTGATTGAAATTACTAATAAATTGTTATTGTTGCATCTGTTTGGCTCTTTATACTACAGTCACATGACCTTCACCAACCAGACTGATAGTTCGTCCTAAAAGGATGGGTTCTTAGACATCCGCGATCGTCCGACCTTTATGTCTGGTGTCTTCTACCTGCCAGTCTTCTTGAAAAGTGTACTTAACTAAAGTACGTAGCAACACGTGGGACGAGTTTTGACACTTCAGCACAGTCGCCGAGACAAGTAACCAACAGAATATATTTACTTTAAGATTAATCATGTTTGTTTGTTTATTGACCCTTGTGTGTTGACATATAGAATGAATAACAATACCGCTCCCTTCGTGGAAATGAGTTCGCACAACCAAACACAAATATCGAGGGCTGGGAGAGGCTGTGCAATGGATTGTACAACAGTTAGGCTGGACTTCATGTCGGCAAAAGGACTCCGAAAGTTAAGGTAACAGCTTTCTTACGAGGCGAGTTTGCTCCCTGAGGAGATGCATTTAAAATTGCCATGCTCATCCATCAGTCTATAATCAACTAACTCGACGAAAGCCGAAAGAATTTAGAGAATTTTAAAAAGACATAAGAGCCATTTTAAATGTAGTTAAAATCTTAATGTGTGCCAACCCAGTCTTAGTAAAACAATACAAAACAAAACAGTAGGTCCATATACAACACTTTATTAGAGTTGTCCAAAAAACTACATATTTCTGCAGTAGGATACAGCTATCTTCAGGCTTCACGTTTCAGAAATATATAAAGACAGAAGTCATAAATCATACTGCTACATGATGTCCTTCTTTATATATATATATATATGTATATATGAAACGTGAAGCCTGATATGGTTGTCTCGTACATCCGAAATATGTAGTGCTTTAAATGACTATAATAAAGTGCTGTGTCTTGACTGATCATTTTATTGTTAAGTATTAGTTAAAATCTTTTAAAATCGTGAACACTTTAGCGTACTTGAAGACCCATGTGAATTTCTGAGCGAATAACGGCAGTGGAACGACTATCAATTCTCATACACGAAAACACAGAGAAAGTCTTGACTGTGCCTATCCATCATCCCAAGCAAAAAAGTTTTTAATCTTTATTGCGTTGAAGACTGCAATGAAAATAAGTCTGCTTTAATCTGTTGTTATAACGAACTCTTCAACTACGACTTCCAATGTACAATAAATAAAGACTATAAGGATTATTGAATTTTTAATGCGTCTAGTAGCAACAGAGAGCGAAGCTTTAACACGGGGTGGTCACTCATTCAGCAGAAATTGTAACATCTGGTCCGGTTAAGATTATGCATAAATGAAAACAGGAAAGAGGAAGGAATAAAAATATCATACAGGCTGTAAGATACAGGATCAGGTTCTCCTCCTCCTCCTCCTCAGTTTTTACATTCATTAGATCTGGTATCGTGGTCTGTTTCGATTGTCAATTATAAAGTTATTCATAGTTCATACTTCAATAGAATTAAATGACCGATGATAAACCAAAATGCACAGAATATTACCATTAGCAAGGTAGGTAATGTACTATAATTTAACACTGTGGTGGGTTCCCGCAATTTTTATACCTCATGGACTAACCGAACAGCCTGATAACCTTACATTCGAACAGCGCGCTTTTATGGCGATTTAATGTCGCGGGAACAATAAAACGTACTTATGGTCTTCATGTGAAGTGCCGGTTGTAAAAGAAATTCGAACTTTTCGACCGAAATTCATAAGTTCCCAGAATCAAACTTCAAAAGGAAATTCTTTGATACATGTGGATAAACCAAACGACAGACATAATAAGGGCAACGGGCGCTTTCCGCGACTATGCGAAAGCGCCCAAAACGCAGACTTATATAATTGCCCTGACCGTGCTTCGAATCCGAGACCCCCATTCTCCTAATTGTCAGAGATCAGTTTTGACACATAAATATTCAGCCTTCAGAAAAATTCCATGGGAATTATGCAACTCGCCTTAAAAACGTACGGGTTTGGATGCAAAGCTCCACGCATTCCTAACCTCGGCACTAGACCGATCTGAGTGGCAAAATTCACGCCCCAGGAGCGGAGAATGTGCTTGCGTCACCACAGGACACGAGAATTGGGTGGTGCCTACAGCCGGTTGGACACTGTCTTCATGAGACATCGAATGACGTTAATCTACACGTTCAGACCGTAGCCCAGAAACTACACTGACTCATCTATCCCCAGTTCCAGAAGGAAAAGGAGTACTGAGCGTAACTAATGTACAGTGTGTTTTTTTGTTTTATTTTTTATTAAGCATGCTCCATTACATTGTGTAATACTACATGCTATGCTTTCTTTGATCTCTCTATTGTTCGTTCTGTAGTAAAAGTTCGAAATCTATTGTATCTATAAACTCACAAAACACATTATGTTTGGATATAAGTTCTTGTTTAATTTCCATCCAGTTTCGTTCTTGATTAATTTGGTGTTTTAGGACCTCTCGCTGTGTGCTGGTCTTCTCACAATGGAATAGGAGATGATCCATGGTT